>ERZ791840.98-NODE-98-length-68579-cov-13.611012_pt1 | contig 68579 bp, 73 predicted proteins | sample MGYA00510291_ERZ791840 | MGnify/ENA primary metagenome ERZ791840 (study PRJEB30046, sample SAMN00715256) | human gut metagenome | study: EMG produced TPA metagenomics assembly of the A metagenome-wide association study of gut microbiota in type 2... | reverse complement strand
ACCTTCGACAATGAGGGGCTGTCCGCTTAGAATGTACGCAATGGAACATGAAAACGTTAGGACAGATATGGAGGTTTTACAGTATGGCAGGAATAAGAACGGAGAACAAGATTTATGAAGTCGGCATTTACTGCCGCTTATCAAAGGACGATGGCACGGATAACGAGAGTGCGAGCATTGCGACACAAAAATCCATCCTCACGGATTATGTGAAAAGGCAGGGATGGCATTTAGCAAAAACGTATGTTGACGATGGCTACTCTGGAACAAATTTCCAAAGACCAAGTTTCCAGAATATGATTAAGGACATTGAAAACGGGCTGATAAACTGCGTGATTACAAAAGATTTATCCCGTCTGGGGAGGAACTATCTTGATTGTGGGTTATATCTGGAAGTCTTTTTCCCAGAGCATAACGTGAGGTATATAGCGGTCAATGACGGCGTGGACACCTTAAACAAATCCGCTATGGACATCACGCCTTTCCGCAACATCCTAAACGAAATGTATTCTGCCGATGTGTCAGTCAAGATAAAATCGGCGTACCGTGCGAGGTTTCAGCAGGGGAAATTCATGGGAACAACAGCCCCTTATGGCTATGTCAAAGACCCTGCCGACCACAACCATCTGCTGATAGATGACAAAGTTGCCCATGTGGTAAGGGAGATATTCGACCTTGCGTTAGCGGGCAACGGCATCGCCAAAATCCGCAAGCACATCAACAAACAGCATATCCTACGCCCTGCCGCTTATGCGGTGGAGCAAGGGGCAACAGGCTATGAGCGGTACTTTGAGGATAACGAGGAAAACCGTTATATTTGGAGCGAGAACAGCGTGAGGGGCATTTTAAGAAGCCCGATATATGCGGGCAACCTTGCAGGCTACAAGCGGATTGCAGCCAACATGAAAAGCAAGAAACGCCCCTCTAAGCTGCCCGAAGAATGGGAAGTGATACCAGACACCCATGAGGGGATAGTCACGCAGGAGGAATTTGACACCGTACAGCAGCTTATGACGAGCCGCAGGCGGGAGCAGAACGCAGGGGGATTTGAGAATATCTTTTCGGGCGTTATCAAGTGTGCGGACTGCGGCTATGCGATGCGGGCGGCGAGTGCCAACAGGAGGAAACGCCCCGACATCATCGACTGCGTACAATACACCTGCAATAATTATGGCAGATATGGCAATGTTATGTGTACCGCACACAGCATTGAAGCGAGGGACTTATTCAATGCCGTCCTTGCCGACATCAACCGCTTTGCGGATATGGCGGTCAATGATGAAAAGGCGGTCAGAGCCATAGAAAGGCGGCTCACGGAAACAGACCAGAGCAGGGCGAAATCATTAGAGAAAGAAAAGAAGAAGCTGAACAAACGCCTTGCGGAGCTTGACAGGCTGTTTTCCTCTCTCTATGAGGACAAGGTAATGGAGCGTATCACGGAGCGGAATTTTGAGATGATGTCGGGGAAATACCAGAAAGAGCAGCTTGAAATTGAAGCACGGCTGAAAGAGGTAACGGAAACGCTCAATGACAGCTATGAGAAATCGCAGGGCGTGAGGGACTTTCTATCCCTAATCCGCAACTATCAGGGGCTGAAAGAGTTGGACGCAACCATCATAAACGCACTCATAGACAAGATACTTGTTTCGGAACGTGAGAAACTTGCGGACGGGACAGTAAGGCAGGAAATCAAGATTTACTATAAATTCATCGGCTTTGTCGGTGAATTACATATCACACCCACAAAGCGGTGGACGGCGTTAAAGCCTAAAAATTGTACGGTGTGCGGTGTTGAATACGTCCCCAGCTCTGGAATATCAAAGTATTGTCCCGCTTGTGCTAAGAGGATACAGAGGGAGAAATCAAACGAGAGCAAACGCAGGAGTAGGGAGAGGAACCGAAGGGCATGTATTGAACTGTCCGCAAAAAATGACCGACTGATTTGGAGCAAAGACTCGGCAGAATTGTCCGTCAAGGTAATGAAAACCGAAAAGTAGAAATTTACCGTTATGTAACAGAGCAAACCTTTGACGCATATCTTTATCAGCTTGTTGAGGGTAAGCAAAAGTTTGCATCGCAAATTATGACGAGTAAATCTCCTGCCCGTTCGGCAGATGATATTGACGAAACTGCTCTTTCTTATGCTGAAATAAAAATGCTTGCAACGGGTAATCCACTAATAAAAGAAAAAATGGACTTGGATTTAAAAGTAAATGAACTTAAAGTTTTAAGGAGTGCTTACCTAAGCCAAAAATTTAATTTGGAAGATGCTATATTAAAGACATATCCGGCACAAATTGCTAAATACAATTCACAAATCAGTGGACTTGAAAAAGACATACAAACGGCAAAAGAACACCCAAAGACAGATACCTTTTGCGGTATGACAGTCTTGGGTGTTCTTTATTTTGAAAAGTCAAAAGCCGGTTTGGCAATCATAAATGCCTGCAAAACAATCAATTCATCGGTAGACACCATTAACCTTGGTGAGTACAGAGGCTTCAAAACCGAAATTTGTTTTGATTCATTTTCAAGAATTTACAGGTTTATTCTTAAAGGCAAAATCAGTCACAGCGTTGATTTAGGTACCGATGCTAACGGCAATATTGTTAGGATAGATAATGCCATTAAGGATATGCCAAGCAGGCTTACAATGTGCAAAACCGAACTCGAAAACACTATGCTTCAGCTTGAAAATGCAAAGGCAGAGGTAGAAAAACCGTTTACTTTTGAAAATGAACTCAAACAAAAATCCGCCCGACTTGATGAACTCAATACCCAACTTAATCTTGATGTTAGGGATGAGGAGATTGTTGATGAAGTGAAAAACAAATTAAAAAAAGAAAATTATTTGTACTATAGATAAGCATATAAAAATTGCAGGCAAGAATTATATCCTTGCCTGCATTTTGAATCTTATTAATTTTATTTAACTATTATTATCCGAATTTAGGGTAATGTTATATTTTATTTTTTTCCCTTTATAAGTTTTAGATAATAATAAAATTAACATTTCTTGAGTTTTATACTTATTATCGTTAGATGTTTTTTCAAAAAACCGTAATGTTTTAATAGGTATTTTAAAATATTTACTATATTTATATAAAACATCTTCCGAAATATTTCTCTGTCCAGATTCGAGATTACTAATATATGTTTTTGATAGTTGTATTTTTTCTGATAATTCAACTAAACTTAAATCATTAATTAATCTTAATAATCTTAGTAGTTCTGGTAATTTAGATTCATTTTTTTTCATTTGATTTAATACTAATAATGAACAATTTGGATTTCTTTATATTGGTGGTACAGCCCATGGGTTGTACCACCATCGACTAATTATGGAAAGTTTCTAAAATTATTATTAATATAGAAACAATCAGAGCAAGTTCCTTATTGTCATCAGTATAAGCAATAAGCGTTGCAAGGATTTTCCAAAGAAATATCCAAAACTTCATTATTAAACCTCCCTGTTATGCAAAATTTTTCTTACGGCATAACACGGAAAACTGCATGTCGGAAAGATAATGAGTACAACCATGAATTATATATGTAATTTGTTATGTTATATATAAAAAAGTAAGTGCAAACATGATAAAATATTGGCAGAAAAAATCTAACACTTAAATTGTTGTGTAAATAATCGAGATGGAAATGTTTAATAATCGATGGAGAACAGATAAACAATTTTAATTGAGTTTCATGTGATTTCCTATTAAAATAATTATAATTTTTTTCAAAAGCTTTTTTTAATTGATCAATATATGATTTTTCGATAATATAATCACAATACTCATAAAAACATTCTATTATTATATTTGATAAATTATTTATTTTCTTGTAAGAAATCGTTATAACTTGTTCACGGTTTCTTTCTAAAAAAACACAATTAGTATATTTAGGAGTAGGATCTATTAATAAATGATATAGCCATTTTTTATATGATGTTGTAGTTTGGCTGTTCTCTAAAAAAAATTTTTTCATATTATACGATCTCCCTCCTGCATACTTTTTCCTCATTATAACTGCTTTTTTTTGCAATGTCAATAGCTTGAAAATTTTATATTAAAAATTATTGAATGAAAATTTAGTGATTATTAATATTGTCATAACAACACTTGTATTTATTACAGGTGTCTTTTTTGTATTGTAAGGTGGTGAAAATATGATTAAAGAAGAACAACTTGACAATATGCTCTATGAAAAAATGCAGAAAGAGTATGATTTGTTTCTTGAAAAAATTAAATCCGATCAGTCGGTAAAACCCAATAATGCTATTGAATCGGCTTATGAAATCGTATATAAGCAAGACATTTTGTATTGCTTTGAAGATGACGATTTGAATTTAAGTTACAAAGAAAAGAAACACTTGCTGTCAAAGAAAAGACCGCTTGAGTTTCTTTATCAAGAGTGGCTTGCAACAGATTGCACTCATATGCAAATGATTCGTGATTGTATTAAGGACAGCACCGAGCACGATTTAAAATTTACACAAGAGCAAAAACAAAAATACAGAGAGGAGCGATGACCTTGCCATATTATTCAAAAGAAGTAATCAAAAAAGCAAAGGAAATGGACTTGCTCACATATCTTCAAAACTACGAACCTGATGAGCTTGTTCACTTTTCAGGTGATACCTATTGCACCAAAGAACATGACAGTTTGAAAATATCAAATGGGCTTTGGTGTTGGAATTCAAGAGGTATAGGCGGCAAAAGTGCAGTTAAATATTTGACCGATGTTAAGGGATATTCTTTTATCGACGCTGTCAAAATTATCGTTGAAAAAGAAAAATTGCAACCACCTGTTAAAGCGATTGCGCCTAAAAAGAAACGGGTATATAACTTGAAACTGCCACCAAAAAGTCCGACAGATGATAAGGTTAAAGAATACTTGACCGGCAGAGGTATTGATGAAAGTATCATAGATTATTGCCTTGAGCATAACCTCATATTTGAAAGTTTACCGTATCATAACGCTGTCTTTGTAGGTTTCAATGAACAAAATAAACCCAAGTATGCGGCATTCCGTGCAACGGAGAACAAAAGAATTATGGGCGAATGTGAAGGAAGTGATAAGTCATATTCCTTTAAATTGACAAATGATAATGCAAATATTCATCTGTTTGAATCTGCAATTGACCTTTTATCTTATGCCACTCTTGTTAAAATGCACGGTAAAGATTGGCAAAATGTTTCGATGATTTCTCTTGCAGGTGTGTATACGCCCAAAGAAAAAATTGAAGAAAGCAAGATACCGAAAGCGCTTGCAACATATCTTAAAACTCATCCTTACATTGAAAAAATATATTTGCATCTTGACAGCGACTATGCCGGAAGATTAGCCACAAAAACATTAAAAATCATTTTACCAACTGAATATCCCAATATTGAAATCGTTGACAACCCTGTTCCGAGAGGAAAAGATGTCAACGATTTTTTGCTTTTAAGTAAAGGTAGGAAGCCTGTTGTATCTGAAAGGAGAGTACCAAGTGAACGAAGAAAACCTGATAAAGGTATTGCTCGTTGAACCATTTGACAAGCCAAAGATAATTACAATCGAAAACAATTACCAAGCGATTAGTGAAATTATCTGCGGTGATGCAGACGAATATATGCCGTTTGAAGATGATGTCGCCTTGCTTTGTAATGCTGACGGTAAAAGACTTTCTCTTTCTGCAAGTCATACTGTAACCGATATTGAAACAGGTAAAACAGAACTCATATACGGCAGTTTTATCCTTGTAGGTTCATGTGAATTTGATACCGAATATCATTCGTTAGATGATAATTTGATTGATAAATATATGGATTTATTCAGTAAATGAATCAGCATAATACTATGCTGACTTGTCTTAGCAAGCAGTGCGTTTTTACTCCTAAAGAGCAAAAACACGCTTGTTAGGGGCTCTCCCCTAATACCCCAATTACACACAGAAAGGAAATTACAAAATGAAAACTATAATTATTTCAATACTCTCATTTTTATTCGGAGGATTTGCAGGAATCACAACAATGTGTTTGGTGCAAATCAATAGGACTAACGGCAATGAGCGTTTTGAAAAGGAGGATTCATCCGATGAACAAGACAATTAAAAAACAGTTTTGGATAACACCTGAAGATGATGAAATTTTAAAGCTGAAATGCGAAAAAGCCTGTTTGTCCGAAGCTGCATTGATGAGGTATCTGATAAGAGGTTATGAGCCGAGAGAGAAGCCTGATGAGCGTTTCTATAAATCAATGAACGATTTATCGGCTATCGGCAGAAACATAAATCAAATTGTCGCAAAGGCTAATACATTGAATTTTGTTGACGCACCTCTTTTAGCGGAAGAATTAAATAAACTTAAAGCATTGAGAACAAAAATTGAAATGTTGTATCTCAGACCTGTTGAAAATGAAAAATGGCAGTAAGTAAGATATGGAATGTCAACAGCAGACTTGACAAAGTAATAAATTACGGCAGTAATGAAAAGAAAACCACAAATCCTGATTATGACCCACTAAAAACAGTTCTCAATTACGGTGATAGCCCTGACAAGACCGAAAAGCAGTTATATTCTACAGGAATAAATTGTGACGCCGAATTTGCTTACCAACAGTTTGTAACAGTTAAAATGCAGTATGGCAAAACAGACGGAATACTCGGTTATCATGGATATATGAGTTTTAAGCCGGGAGAGGTCACACCCGAACTTGCACATAAAATCGGAATTGAAGCCGCCAAACGAATTTGGGGTAAAAGATTTCAAGTTGTTGTGGATACTCATTTGAATACTGATTGTTTGCATAATCATTTTATCATTAACTCCGTTTCGTTTGTGGACGGCAAAAGGTGCAGAGAAACTTCGTGGTTTAAAAATAAAATGGTTTTTGATGAGGTTTGTAAGGAATACGGTATTTCTGTGATTGATAAGCCTAACAGGACAATTGACAGAAGTTATATCAATCAAAAAGAACAGGCAGGAATGCCGACAAGATATAACCTTGCAAAAGAAGCACTTAATGTTGCAATCGAAAACAGTAAGAGTATAAAAGAACTTGAATACAATCTTAAAAAGCTCGGTTACAGTTGTAATTTTAATGTAAATCATAAGTATTGGACTGTGACACCAAAAGGATATGACAGACCTATCAGAACATATAGGCTTGGTGAAAAGTATTCAAAGGAAAATATTTTAAATGCCGTTTTGGAAAATAACAGACCTGTAAAATATAAACCATTTGTGCAAGGTCAGGGGCAATATAAACTTTCAACAAGAGGTACAAGACTACGCAAGGTCAAAGGACTTCGTGGCTTGTATTTCTATTACCTATATAAACTCGGTTATCTGCCAAAGAATAAGCCGAGAAACACTTCAAGAGTTCATTATCTTTTAAGAGAAGATTTGATGAAACTTGATAAATTATCAAACGAGGCAAGGCTCCTTGAACAGTATGGGATAAATACTGTCGAGGAGCTTTTCTCATATAAATCGAAAGCCGAAAAGGAAATTGAAACATTAACCGAAAACAGAAAGCAACTGCGAAATAAATCAAAAAGAAAGAATTGCTCGAATCTGAATGAGGTTAAAGAGGAAATATCCGAAATCGGCAAACGGTTAAAAGAATTACGCAAGGAAATTTTGCTCATTAACGATATTGCCGAGCGTTCAAATGAAATTGAAGAAAAATTAGAGCAAGCAGAAATTGATGAGCAAAAGAAATTGCAAAAGGAGGAAAAGTATCGTGAATAACTCAGGCGACGCCGCCGAACAAGTTGTAAGACTGTCACTTGAAGGCTTTGAGGTTGTTGCAAAGGTATCGGGAGAAGCTGCAAAGAATATTGCCGTTCTTCTGCTTGCCGCATTAAAACAGGAACAAAAAGCCAAAGGTAAGGCAAGACTTTCAAACCTGATTAAGTCCGGCAAAGAACTTAAAGTCTTTTCAATTCCTCAAAAGGATTTGAAAAAGTTTACAGAGCAGGCAAAGAGATACGGTGTTTTGTATTCTGTTCTTAAAGACAGAAATGCAAAAGGTAAAAATGTCACCGTTGATATTATTGCCCGTGCCGAGGACGCATCCAAAATCGATAGGATTATCGAAAGATTTAAACTCGGTACGGTTGACAAAGGCTCTATCACCAATGAACTTGAAAAGTCCGTCAGCGAAAAGACAAACAAAAGCAACGAAGAAAAAACAAATGGCGACCTTATCCTTGAGCATATTGAGGCAAAGAGTACGGAGGAAACGGATAAAAACCCCTCTTTATCTCGGACGGGAAAAGACAGTCTGTCCGAGAGTTCATCGAAAGCTATCAATGATAAGGACGCTAAAGACAAAAAACAGTCTGTTAAAGAATTGCTTGACGGTTACAAAGATGAGATTAAAGCCGACAGAGCAAAAGATATTGCAGACAAATCAAAAACGGTTGCAGATACCGTAGTAAAATCTGCTAAATCAATAAAGGAAAGGTAATTGATATGAGTTACGGTTACAAAAAAGGATATAACCCACAAAAGTATGCCGAAAATCGAAAGGCAGAAAAGGAAAGAACATATCAAATGATTGACGATACGGCAATCGAGGTGACAAGAAGTCCTGATAAGCTGAGAGAATTTCTTGCAGTTCAGGCAAAGTTTGATATGTATTCGGCGGCAAACACTTTGCTTATCTTTAAGCAAATGCCTAATGCCACACAGCTTAAATCTTTTGAAGATTGGAACAAGGACGGTGTCCAAGTTCGCCAAAAGCAAAAGAGCATAGCAATCCTTGAGCCTGTCGAATATACCAAGAGCGATGGCACACCGGGTCTTGGCTATAATGTCAAAAGAGTGTTTGACCGTTCGCAAACAAATTCAAAAAGAGAGGCAGTTCAAAAGACTGATGATTTGAAACATACTCTCAAAAACTTTGTAAATGCTTCGCCTGTTGAAATCGTTGTAGGCGAAATACCAAACTCAAATCTCGGTGCGTTCTACAATTTTGAGACACAGCAAATTACACTCAATGAAAATCTTACCGATACAAAACAGATTTTTGAGTGCCTTGCTCAAGAGGTTGCATTTGCTCAGCTTGCCGACGGTAAGAAATCATATAGCCGTAGAGACGAAGGGTTTAAGGCAGTTTGCCTTGCATATATGATCTGCACCAAATACGGTATTGATAAAAATGCTTTCGCTATTGAAAGCCTGCCGGATAATTGGAAAAAGGCGGACGCAAAAGATATTCGCCGTGAACTCTCCTCTGTAAATTCTGCCTACAAGGAAATTGTCAGCAGAGTTAATGATGAAATCTATCGCCAAAGGCAGGCAAAGAGCAAGGAAATGGAGCGATAATATATGAAAGAAGAACGCTACCATTTAGTTCTTGATGATTTTGAACAAGGCGTAGTTATTCGTGCTCTCAATGATTTACGCACAGATTTAATCAGCGATAAAAGAGAAACCGATGCCGTAGATGAAGTGCTGTTAAAGGTTTGCAAAGCACCTACCAAAAAGATAAAGGTGGTAAAGCAGAATGAGGAACGATAACAGAAAAGCAGAAATTATCGCTTTTGCAGTTTTTGTTATACCGTTGATATATATGGGACTGAAGATTGCACCGTATATGTCAAACGGGTTAATATCAATTCTTAATGACTTTGGTGAAATATTTGCACAACCGTTTAAGATAACCTTATGTGAGGACAGTTTAAAAGCTGTCCTCATTTTGCTTTTAATCTACGGTATTACTCTGTTGGTGTATTTTTCTTCAAAGAAAAATTACAGGCGTGGTGAAGAACACGGCTCTGCTAAGTGGGGCAAAGCAAAACAGGTTGGTAAAAAGTATATTCAAAAGCCGATAAACCAAAACAAGATATTGACCGATAATGTCGCTATCGGTATGAACTGCAAAAAGCACAGGCGAAATCTTAATACGATAATCTGCGGTGGTGCCGGTGCAGGTAAAACAAGATTTTACGCAAAGCCGAATTTAATGCAGTGCAACACCTCTTTTGTCATTCCCGATCCAAAGGGCGAAATAGTCAAGGCTGACGGCAATCTGCTTGTAAAGAAAGGCTATGATGTTAAAGTTATTGATTTGATTGATATGGAAAAGAGCTATTGCTACAATCCGTTCGTTTATCTCGAAAATGACAATGACATACAAAAGCTTGTAACCAATCTTTTCAAAAGCACAACACCGAAAGGCTCGCAAACCAATGACCCGTTTTGGGATACGGCGGCACAAATGCTTTTGCTTGCTTTAATCTTTTATCTTCACTATGAAGCACCCGAAGAAGAACAGAATTTTGCAATGGTAATGTATATGCTTCGTGCGGGTGCTATTGAAGATGATGAGGATGGCCCGTGCCTTACACCACTTGACCGACTGTTTTACAATCTTGAAACCGAGAAACCCGAACACATAGCAGTTAAGTATTACAAGTCTTATCATTCAGGCTCGTCCAAAACGCTCAAATCAATTCAGATAACCTTGATGTCAAGACTTGAAAAGTTCAATCTTGAAAGCCTTGCAGCTTTAACCAAGACAGATGAACTTGATTTATCAACTATGGGAGAAAAGAAAACAGCCTTGTTTGCCGTTATTCCCGACAATGATACAAGTTTTAATTTTCTTATCTCGATTTTATATACTCAACTGTTTCAGCAACTCTTTTATTGTGCCGACAAAAAGCACGGAGGAGCGTTACCGATACCCGTACACTTTCTCATGGACGAGTTTGCGAATGTATCATTACCCGATGATTTTGATAAGCTACTCAGCGTAATGCGTTCAAGAAACATTTTCGTATCCATAATACTTCAAAATCTTTCTCAGCTTAAAGCCTTGTTTGAAAAGCAATGGGAAAGTATTGTCGGCAACTGCGACCAATTTCTTTATCTCGGTGGAAATGAGCAATCAACACACAAATATGTTTCCGAGCAACTCGGCAAGGAAACTATCGACACAAACACATACGCACGAAGTTTTGGCAGAAACGGTAACTATTCTACCAACTACCAAATATCAGGCAGAGAGTTAATGACGCCTGCCGAAGTGCGTATGCTTGATAATCGCTATGCAATTCTCTTTATCCGTGGTGAAAGACCTGTTATTGACCTCAAGTATGATATTCTTAAACATCCGAATTTGAAGTATACAGAAGACGGCAGAGCCAAGCCTTTCATTTACGGTGAAGAAAAATCTTCTGTTGCCTCAATCACCTTTACTTTTATTAAAAGTGATAAAAAGCAGGAAAAAGATGATATTGCAGACGATTATGATTTTGACTTAATTACAAAAGAAGAACTTGAACTGATGTTCAATATTTAGGAGGAAAACTTATGCTTAAATTCAAAACAAAAAAGAGTGATGAAGTTAAAACTTCACCACTCACTAAAAAATCAAATGCTGTTGCAAAGGCAACTATGTTTTTTGCAACGCTTATTGCAACAATGTTCTGCTTTGCTGTTACAGCTTTTGCAGACGATGATCCACTTACGGTTGTAAACAATCTTTCAACCTTTATTTTTGGCCTTATCCGAGCAGTAGGACTTATCATTCTTGCTTGGGGTATTGTTCAGGTAGGCTTATCGTTTCAAACTCACGATCCGTCACAGCGCTCTAACGGATTTCTTACCCTTGCCGGAGGTGTTGTAATCACATTTACAAAAGAAATCCTTAATCTTATTACGGGATAAATTAGTTCAATATGATATCAACGAAGACGTTTCTCACATAAACACAGGCAGTATAAAACGTTTATTTATATTTCTCCTTTCTGGCAACGGCTGTGCGTTGATGACTTCTTAATTCCTTTTCATTTATTCTATACTTCAACTAAAAATATTCAAAAGTTCAAAAAACTCGCTAGAAAAAGTTTATGCTTTTTGGTAAAACTCCCTTGAAAAAGTTTAATTTTATTGTATAATAAGAGTGTATAAAGCAATAATATAAAGGGTGATGGACTTGCTAAAAAGAAAAATTGAACAGGATTTAATTAAATGGAAAAACACTAAAAATCATAAGCCGTTAATTGTTAAAGGCTGCCGTCAGTGCGGCAAAACATACTCTGTAAAGAAATTTGCAGAAGAAAATTATAAATATGTGGTGTATATCAATTTCTTTTCAAATCCTGATTATGTGTCTGTATTTTCCGGCTCATTAGAGGTGGATAATCTCACAATGATGATGTCTGCAGTGTTAGGACCTAATGTAATGTTTGTGCCGAATGAAACAGTAATCATTTTGGATGAAATTCAGGAATGTCCTGAGGCAAGAACAGCATTGAAATTTTTCAAAACAGATGGTAGATATGATGTTATCGGCACAGGCTCGTTGCTTGGAGTTAAAGGCTATGGTAAAGAACCTAAGTCAGTACCTGTCGGATATGAAACAGTAATAACTATGTATCCGCTGGATTTTGAAGAATTCTTATGGGCTAACGGAATTAATGAAATGTTGATTGAAAAATTAAAAGAGCATTTGATTGCAAAAACACCTGTTGAAGAGGCTTTGCATAACAGATATCGCCAATTACTTTTGCAATATGTTGCAGTTGGCGGTATGCCTGATGTTGTTCAGACTTTTGTCGATACAAAGCAGATGAATATTGTTCTTCAAATGCAAAGAGATATTGTCCGTTCTTATGAAGATGATATGGTGAAATACGCAAACTCAAAGGACAAATCATTAATCAAAGAGTGCTTTCAGTCCATACCGAAACAGTTAGCGAAAGAAAATAAAAAGTTTCAGTATTCAGTTATTAAAAAGGGATCAACCGCATCCCGATTTGCGGGTAGCCTTCAATGGATTGAAGATGCGGGAATTATTACAAGATGCTATAATCTTTTTACTACAGAATTGCCGCTTGAAGGTAATGCTAACGAAGACATATTTAAGGTGTACATGGTGGATACAGGCTTGTTTATCAGTATGCTTGAGGATGGCACTCAGTTTGATGTCTTAAGCGGAAATTTATTGGGATATAAAGGCGCAATTTTTGAAAATCTTATGGCAGACTTTTTTACAAAAATGGGTAGAAAACTTTATTATTTTCATAAAGATTCAGGACTTGAAATTGATTTCTTCATAAGATATAAAGGTAAATGTACGCCTATAGAAGTCAAAGCAACTAAAGGAAATACCAAAAGCCTGAAAACTGTTTTAAAAAACACAGAGGTATATCACCTTGACAGCGCAATAAAACTTGGTGATTATAATATAGGTGAAGAGAATAATATTTTAACCTTACCGCTTTATATGGGATTTTTGCTTAATGATTTTTAGATTAGGTAATGTAAAATCCTCAAATAACCAAATATATTACTACAAACAAATCTCAAACGGAAAATCAATACCGTTTGGGATTTTCTATTTTACAAAAGGAGATGAAATTATGTCAGATAACTGGGTAGTACGCAATCTTGAAAACGCTCTTGAAACTTGGAATGATAAGCTGACAGAGATATGGGGATTGCTGACCGCTACACCCGAAGAATTCAAAGGCGGTAAAATATGGAATGTCATACTCGATATTAACGGAGCATTGCAGGTAATCGGTACAGCTTTGCTTGTTTTGTTTTTTGTTGTCGGTGTTATGAAAACTTGTGGCTCATTTGCCGAAGTCAAGAAACCCGAACACGCATTAAGACTGTTTATCCGTTTTGCACTTGCAAAAGGTGCAATAACCTACGGACTTGATTTAATGCTTTCTTTATTCAAAATTGTTCAAGGTACAATCTCAACAATAATGACTTCTGCCGGATTTGGACAAGCAAATAAAGCAACCCTGCCGCAAGAAATGATTACGGCTATTGAAAACTGCGATTTCTTTGAAAGTATACCATTATGGGCAGTAACACTAATCGGAAGTCTGCTGATAACAGTTTTGTCATTCATTATGATAATGACTGTCTACGGCAGATTTTTTAAGTTGTATATGTATACTGCCATTGCCCCGATACCGCTTTCAACATTTGCAGGAGAGCCGTCACAGCATGTCGGCAGGTCATTTATCAAAAGTTATTGTGCTGTATGCTTGGAAGGTGCAATTATTGTTCTTGCCTGCGTCATATTCTCATTTTTTGCAGCGTCACCGCCGCAAGTTGATACAACTGCACCTGCGGTAACTATGGTGTGGAAATATGTAGGTGAACTCATATTCAATATGCTTGTACTTGTCGGAGCGGTTAAAACATCAGACCGTATTGTACGGGAAATGATGGGACTTTAAGGAGGTAAATAATGCAAATACAAATCAATAAAGAGTTTAGAGATTATCGGGAAAAGGTGTATTTCGGACTGAGTATGCGACAGTTGATATTTTCATTTCTTGCTGTCGGCGTTGCAATAGTATCATATATTTTGTTTAAAGATAAGCTCAGTACCGATACAATATCGTGGCTGTGTATACTGCTTGCCGCACCGTTTGCTGCTTTGGGTTTTGTAACATACCACGGTATGACTTTTGAAAAATTTGCTTGGGCGTGGATAAAATCGGAAGTCTTAATTCCCAAAAGACTTGTTTTCAAAGCAGAAAGCAAAACTCATATTGAGAATAAAGAAATGATAAAACAAAATGAAAAGGAGGTTTTCAAGAATAATGAAAACTCGCAATAAAATGAAAAAACTTGAACAGGAAAAGTTCGTTGTGCCCAAAACTGTTCAAAATGTTATTCCTATCAAAGCCGTCTACAAAGACGGCATTTTTCTTGTAGGTAAAAATATGTATTCCAAAACATTCCTTTTTACCGATGTTAATTACTATATCGCCTGCGAAAACGAAAAGAATGATTTAATGCGTCAGTATTGGGCAGTTATCAATTCTTTCGGAAACGGTGTTACCGTCAAACTCACAATCAATAACCATAGATTTGATAAGGAAGAATTTGAAAAATCAATCCTTATGCCGTATTACTATGATAACCTTGATGTGTATCGTAAGGAATATAACGAAATGTTGCTCAATAAAGCGGCAACATCCGAGTGTATTGTTCAGGATAAGTATTTTACCGTTACGGCAAACAAAAAGTGCTATGAAGACGCAAGAGCATTTTTTACTCGTATTGAAAAGAACCTGTCAACAAACCTTTTTGCACTCGGCAGTAAATGCGAGCCGTTAAATGCAACCGACAGACTTAAGATATTCCATAATTTCTACCGTGCAGGTAATGAAGAAAACTTCAACCTCGATTTTGAACTTTTGCAAAATCAAGGCTGTGATGTCCGTGACTATATTTCTCCCGATTCTATGGTCTTCAACAGCGACTATATGATGATTAACGGTCAGTATTGCAGAACTGTTTTTCTTCGTAATTACGGTACATTTGTTGATGATAATATCATAACCGAACTCACTTCAATCAATAAAAACTTAATGCTCTCTATTGATTTTATCCCTATTCCCGTTGATGAAGCAAACAAGGATGTAGATAACATTTTGCTTGGTGTTCAATCGGATAAGGCGAACTTCAATCGCCGTCAGGCACAAAACCAAAACTACGGTGCTACCAATTATGACCTTGAGCAAAGAGAAAAGGAAATACTTGAAATCAGAAACGATATGCGTTACCGTGACCAAAGAATTTATGACACGATAATTTCAATGGTGATAACTGCCGACAGTAAGCAGGAACTTGATAACTTAACAGAAAGCATTTTTGCAAAAGCGTCTGAGAACAGCACGGCACAGTTTGCTACACTTCGTTATCAACAGCTTGACGGTCTTAATACCGTTTTACCGTTTGGCGTCAAAAGAATTGAATGTTACCGTACGCTCACAACGGAATCGCTTGCGTCTTTTATGCCGTTTCACGCTCAAGAGGTCAGTCATCCGGGTGGAGCGTATTACGGTCAAAATGCTATCAGCAACAATATGATATTTGTTAATAGGCATTCGCTTCTTAACGGTAACAGTATTGTGCTTGGTGTACCCGGTGGCGGTAAATCATTTATGGTTAAAGAAGATATTGTATCAATCTTTCTTTCAAATCCCGATGCCGATATTGTAATTATAGACCCTGAAAGAGAATACAACGCTCTTGTTAAAGCATTCGGCGGAGAGGTAATCAACATATCTGCAAATTCACCAAACCATATTAATGCTATGGATATGAATGCAAACTATGAAGATGAGGGCAATCCCGTAACTACAAAATCGGAATTTATTATGTCCCTTTGCGAACAGTTACTCGGTACATCTGCCGACGCTAAAGATAAGTCTATCATTGACAGGTGCTGCAAGAATGTTTATGACGGATATATCAAAAACAATTTCAGCACACAGTAACCCACTCTCAAAGATTTTAGAGAAGAACTGTTAAAACAAAAGGAAACCGAGGCACACGATTTGGCACTTGCCATTGAGTTATTTACAGACGGCTCGCTTAACACTTTTGCACAGCCTACCAATGTTGATATTAACAACAGGCTAATATCTTATGACATTCTTGAACTCGGTGATTCGCTTCTGCCTGTAGGTATGCTTATCGTACTTGATAATCTTTTAAACAAGATTACTTCAAACAGAGAGAAAAGACGACAAACATATATCTTTATTGATGAGATGTATTTGCTTTTTGCTCATCAATATACGGCAAAATTCCTTTATCGTATTTGGAAACGAGTAAGAAAATACGGAGCGTTTGCAATCGGCATTACACAGAATGTGGGAGATATGCTTGAAAGCAACACGGCAAGAACTATGGTATCTAATTCCGAGTTCGTTATTATGCTTAATCAAAAGGCAAGTGATGTGCTTGAACTTTCAAGACTTCTTGAAATCACGCCTAACCAAACGCAGTATTTTACAAACAAGGATGCAGGTCAAGGACTTATGAAAATAGGCAGTAACCTTGTGCCTTTTGTAAACAAATTCCCAAAGGATACACAGCTTTACAAATTGATGACGTCTAAACCGGGAGAGGCTATCTAATTATTAAATACAATCATACAGTGCCGCTGACTTAAAGTCGGTGGCATTGTTTTTTAAGGAGTTATACACTATGAAAAAATCTGTTTTTATTATTTTACTTGTATTCTTCATATCTGCTTTTTCAATCAGTATGTACTTTGTTGTTAAAGAAACTGTTGAGGATAAAAAACAATATGAAGTATTTGAAAATATTGTTTCATCTGTTCAAGTTGAAGATGACAGTTCTGATTATACAGATGACAAACTTAAAAGATATATCGAATTGAACACGGAAAATTCCGACTTTGCAGGTTGGGTAAAAATTGACGGTACGCACATAAATTATCCTGTTATGAAAAGTAGTACGCCTGATTACTATTTGCACCGTAATTTTAATAAAGAGTATTCATATTACGGCACACCGTATTTAAGTGAGAAAAGCGATACTATGAAACCTACCGACAACATAGTTATCTACGGCCACAATATGCGAGATAACACTATGTTCGGTGATTTGAGTAAGTACAAATCAAAAGAGTTTTTTGAAAAACACAGATACATTCACTTTGATACGCTTGTAGATTTAGGAAAGTATGAGATTGTATGTGTATTCAAAACCAAACCGAGCAAATTCGAATATCAAAATTATACTGTCTTTGATTCTCCCGATGAATTCAATTCGTATATTCTAAAATGCAAAGAAAACGAATACTACAACACCGATGTATCGTGCGGATACGGTGATAAGTTAATAACGCTATCCACTTGCGAATACAGTCAAGAAAACGGCAGGCTTGTAGTGGTTGTCAAAAAGGTGAAGTGATATGAGCGAGATTGAAATCAAAAAGGTTGCCGATAGAACTCTTAAAACTGCCGACAATCTTGGTATAGCGACAGAAAAGGCTAAAGGGATAGCTTTAAAAGCGAAAGAAAAGGTATCGGAAAGTGTCAGCGATAATTCCGAAAGCCCTGTTAATTATGCTATTGATAAAGTTCAGGATAATGCTAAAAATGTATCGGAGAACGCAGTTTATCTTTTCAACAAGCAAGGCAAAAAGAGTGTAAACGAAACCGTTAAGAATACAAAAAAGCTCGAACAATCTATTGAAGAAGTTCGAGTAAAAAGAAAGATTAAAAAAGATAAAAGCAAGGTAAATAACCCTGATAAATATACACCCAAAGCACCTGATGATACAGTTAAGACCGATGATATTGCATCTAAAAACACACCAAAGAATACTCAAAACAAAGTCCGTAGTGCAAGCAGTATCAAAACAAAAGAAACCGTATCTGCCGTTAAATCAAAACAACCTATCATAAAGGCAAGTAAACAATCTACGAAAGACACAGCAAAAGCCATTAACAAATCATCTCAAATAGCTAAAGAAACGGCAAAGCAATCAGCCAAAGGTGCAAAGAAAGCTGCAAGAGCAACTAAAAGAACCATCAAATCTATGATTGAAAGCACCAAAGCACTTGTTAATGCGATTATTGCAGGTGGTTGGGTATCTGTTGTGGTAATCATTTTAATATGCCTTGTAGCTGCTTTGTGTTCATCATTTTACGGTATATTCTTTTCAAGCGAAACATCGCAAAGCGGCATGAACATAACTTCTGCAATTCAGCAAATCAACAATGAATTTGATGACAAGATTGACAAAATTAAATCATCGGGCAGTTTTGACGGAGTAGAAGTAATCGGAAGTCGCTCTAATTGGAAAGATATTTTATCTATATATGCAGTTAAGACTACTACCGATGAAAACAACCCTATGGAAGTCGCTACTGTTGACGAAAACAAAAAGGCAATTTTATCATCAATCTTTTGGGATATGAACAACATATCAAAATCTGTTGAAATACGGACAGAAACGATAACGAAAGAATCAACCGATGAGCAGGGCAACAAGATCGAAACTACAGAGCAAGTTAAAAGGAAATATCTTGTAATAACCTTAACCGGCAAGAGTGCTGAGGATATGTCAACCTCTTACTCATTTAATAATACGCAAAAGAAATATTTAGCCGAATTGATGAGTGACAAAAACAACAAGCTTTGGGCGTCGCTTATCTACAACATCGGCGGAGTATCGGGTGGTAGCGGTATTGACATTAAAGACCTTGATTTTTCAAACGAAACGGTCAACGATACGCAGAAGAAAATAGTTGCAGTAGCGACAAATTCGGCAAAATACGGTATTTCTGCCCGTTCGGGTTACTGTCAGGCTTGGGTTGCAGATGTATATCAAGCTGTTACAGGTTCAAGAGGTTCAGCTCACTGTGCCTTATGTGCTGTAGATATGTGGGCAGTATCAAGCGATTTTTCTCAAATCCCTGTCGGTGCAACTGTTTACGGATATTCAAGCAGTCAATACGGTCATGTCGGTATCTATATCGGCAACGGTATGGTCGCTCACAATATCGGCGAAATAAAAATACAAAGCCTTGAAAGTTGGGTTAAAAATTACAAAGGCTTTGCTTGGGGTTGGGAGAATGGTAATACATTAATAAAAGAATAATTATATAAAATGGCCAAGTTCAAAATTTGCTCCTTAACCATGAATAATGATTTATATAAAATTAAGTTTTTCTAAAACTCTAATGGCCTCTTGCTGCGCTTCAGGTGCTAAATTGCCACTAATAAGTGCTTGCCTTATGGCCTCAACTGTACATTTTCTTACTTCAGCATTTTGTCTACTCCTGACAATAACAATTGTTTCCATAGCATCGATTTTTTTATGGTCTATGATAGGTCTTGCTAATTCACTGGTAAAATCGCCCACTGCTTTAGCAAAAGAATTTACATTTGAGGTATTAGTTAGTAAATCAAGCATAGAATTGTCATCATAAGTCATCAAATTTTTCATTTATACATTCCTCTTTTCTTTTAAATAAGTTTTTAACTTTACATTTATTTAGACTTCGTTTATGCATTATTATCAATGTTCATATTTATCTTCTCCAATATTTTAAATATTCAAAATAATACAAATATACATCTTCAAGAGAGATATTATTAGTAACCTGAATATAGTTTTCTTTTGGGTTATCGGTTACAATTCTCAATGAAATTCCGTTTTGGTCGTGAATGATATTTCCAAGTCCGACACTATGCTGAAGAGCTAACAGTTCTTCCTTTGTCCCTCTGATTTCAAACACCTTATCAGATACACTTTTCATCAGAGCTTCAGGCGTATCTTTTTTTACAAGATTACCTTTTTTCAGCAGTATAACTTCATCTGCAATGCATTCAATATCAGACACAATATGTGTTGCAAGAAGGATAATTTTATCCTTTGAGAGTTCGGCAAGCATATTACGGAAATTAATTCTTTCCTTTGGGTCAAGTCCTGCGGTTGGCTCATCAAGAATAAGTATTTTTGGGTCATTCAGCAAGGCTTGTGCAAACAGCAGTCTCTGTTTCATTCCGCCTGAAAAACTGCCCGCTTTTGCATTTCGCACATCATACAGATTTACTTTTTTCAGTATGTCATTAATAAGTTCGTTATTGTGCTTTATGCCTTTAACAGTGCACATATATTTCAGATACATATATGCACTGAAGTCATTATACAGTGCCTGTTGCTGAGGCATATATCCTATTAAATCACGATACTTTGCACCCAAAGACACTATATCCTTGTTGTTAATCAAAATTTCACCCGACGTCCTTTTTACATTGTCGGTTAGAAGATTTATCAGAGTGGTTTTACCTGAGCCGTTAGGTCCGAGTATGCCATATATTCCGTCGTTTAAAGTAAGTGTCAGGTCATTTACAGCCTTATTATTTCCATATATTTTTGTAAGATTTTTAATTTCAATTTTCATAGCTATCTTTCCTTAGTTAAACACCATTTTCTGTTAGATAAAACAAGCATTACAATGCAAAATACGATTAAAGCATAATGTATAATGAAACTTTTGATATTGATGCCTTTATCTAAAATCAGTGCATTAAAATTAAGCAGATATGATGTTGATATTTCTTTTGCCGAATAAATATCTATCATATAAAGTGCACTCGGCAGTATAAACAAACAAGCAGATATAATGATTACTGCAAGCTGTGGCATAAATGCGGAGAGGGAAGTGATAATTAACCCAACGACTGTTACAAATATAAATTCAAATATAAAATTGAGAATTACATATTCTGCTATTGAGAGGTTTAAATTAATCTCCTGTAAACATTCCAAATTATGTATATTCGCATTCATATTGCCAAGCTTATAAAGATAATTATTTTGTAAAATCAATGATAAATAAGATATTAAAGTTAATATAAAAGTTTTGGGAATAACAGTAAATATCTTTTTAAAATATAACTGTTTCCTGCCGTTTTTTGAACAATGATTGAGTATGAGCATATTTGAGCCTTTTTCAATGGAAAAGACAGACGAAAACAAGATGACAACAGCGCATATCAAAATTAAGATTTGTGTTTGATTGCTTTGACTGTAAAACAAATTATTATACCCGAGTTCATTAACAAGCACAGGCTTAATCCCTTTTTGGGAAAGTGATTCAATTCTGTCAATTTGCTCCGTCAATTTATCAACAGCTTTTCTCTGTGTATCATACGCTTCGTTCTTTGCTGCTGCAAGCTCGTATTCCTCAAGTGAAATTTCGCCGCTTGCATATTGCTCGCTCTTAAAATTGTATTCGCTTTCAACGGCATCTGCTTCAGATCGCATTTTTTCAATATTTTTATAAACCTTTTCGCTTAGCTCGCCGCCGTATTCTTCATAATAATCATTTAAAAAGGCCTCGGTTGACGAAAAAACAAGAGGATTTGTATTGAAATTAAATCCGATTATCAGGAGAAAGGCAATAACTACTAAAAGCCCTTTTCCTATATGCATTATTTTAAATGTTTCAAATCTTCCGGCATAGATAACACTTTGAAGCTTTGCATAAAATTCGGATAATTTGTCAAAAAGAACGTGTAATATTCTAAATGCCTTTTTAGGCGACTTTATAGGATAATTTCGATTTGCACTGATTAAAATTAATGCCGATATAATAAAAATAACTAACAGTACAATTATCCACACAGCTTTTTCCGCTCTTACAGGTTTTGAAAAAACGGAAACCAAGTTATATTCTGATATGCTTCTGTAATCAAAAAGTGAAAATATATTAAAAGTCTTTAAAATTGACAAATTACTCTGTGCAGAAATGTTTTTGTAAAGCAACAGCTCAATCGACGTAATCACACCTGCAATTGCGCTTACGAGAATAATATTGCTGCTAAGCGAAATGAACAGCCATATTGCAAGTGCAATCATACTTGCGATAATTGCTTTAAACAAAATATGAATTGCAAATAATTGTAAAAAATTAATATGTAAAATACAGTCGGAAAATATATCTGTCGATTGTATCAAAGCATATAAATTCAGAGGAGCATCATAAATCTTTAAAGATATGAGCATTTCGGATATATAAATTGCAAAAGAGAAGAAAAGTGAAAACAAAATCAAAATAGGAAGCTGCTTCATTTTCAATATCCGTCTTCCGTTTTTGCAGGTATTAATCAAAAGATTAACATTTTTTTCTGACACAAAAGATATTGCCATAAACACGCAAATTAAAATCAAAATGAAATCGCCGATTTGATAATTCAAAACAGCACTTACAGGCAAATCATTAACTAAAGACAGTTTGATATTTTTATTTTTTGAAAAATCATTTGCCGATTTTTGTATTGATTTATATGAATATGAAGTTTTGTTTGAAAACAGCTTTTTTGATGATAAATTTTGAGCATTTTTAAGAATTGATTTTATGTATGCAGGGTAATCGTTTTGATATTCAAGCTGATACGCAAAATGAGAATAAAACTCAGCTTGTGTCGCAAGCTCTTCATAGGAATAATTACTGTTTTTATATTCCTGATACAAATCAGGATATTCTTTAATTTGCTGTGCTTTATCCTTGGTATTATCGGCAAAGCTTTTCAGAATTTCAAATTTATTGCTTTTTTCGATGATTGACTTCTTGTCGACTTCGGTAAAAATGTCTGCATTATCCTTGAATGTAGCCGAATAAGTGTCAATATTAATGCCAAAATCACTAAGGCTTTTTTGCTGTGTTATATAAAAAGAAACGCAGTTAAGCAGCAGTAACGTAATTACTGCTGCAATAAATTTTTTGTTTTTAAATATTCTGATTAGTTCCATAATATTATTCCATATCAATAAATTGTTTGTCAGGAGATTTTAACTGCGATTTGTCAAGCACATAGTAGCCCTTTGCACCATCTGATTCTGCTGTTTCGCCGTCAATATTTTCTTTAAATATCATCATATCATCACCGCCGAAATAACAGTCATCCTTCGGATTTTTTGGAGTAATTTCAGTTACATATTTGCCTGACTTGTCATAGACAAATATTTTTCTGTCCTTTTTATCTATTTTATCAATATAAATTGATTGCAGGTTATCAAAGTAAACATAATTGCTGTCAGCAGAAATATATGCCGGCACGCCGATATTGCAAAAAGAAGTTTCTTTATTTGTGGTAAGATTAATACAATAGACTTCTCCCGAACGGTTGCCGTAATAAGCACAGTCACCGTCTGCGAATAAAGAATATGCCTTATCGTCTTTGAGCTGCCTTGCTTTCAGCGAATGGATATCAATCAAGGTATATGAGGTTTTATAACCGTTTCCGTCTGTGTCACTAAAAGAGGAATTCATTAAAATTAAATTGTTGCCGCTTGCTTTAATATTGCTAAGCTCAGCACCGATTCCGCTAAATTTATAGATAACTTCTGCTTTATCCTTTTTGCTTTTGCTGCCGATTTTCTTTCTGAACAAGCATGCCGTTGTTTCTTTAATGTTAGCGCCACCGCCTTTGAGGTAATAAATATATCCTCGGTGAATTATAAACGAAACAGAGCTTGTGTCTGTGCCGTCAAATAAATATGTTGATTTTTTCCTTTTAAAATTATCAAGCGACACCTCATATATGTAATTATGCCGCATATTACTGCCTTCTTCTTCCCAGCCGAGTACATATAGCTTGTTGTTGAAGTATGATAATTGGAAAGGATAATAATTAAAAACAGGAAAGAACGCCGTACATTTACTTGAAGTATGCTCACAGTTAGGCTTATTGCAAACAATATATGCATCTTTTGTGGCAGTATCAAAAAAGTATAATTTCAAACTGTTCAAAAAATAATATCCGTTATCCGCTTTTGCAAAAGCAGACGAAGAATCAATAAAATATTGAAAATCCTCGTTTTCAACATAAGAAGCAGAGCTTTGTTCGGTGTTTACTTTATTGCTTTTGGACGAACACCCTGTCATTAATGAAGATATTAAAATTATAATAGCTATGCATATACATGATATATTCCATACTTTCTTCATTGCTTTTCTTCCTTTAAATCCTTAATAATGTCTTTTGCCTGCTGCATTGTTCGACTTTTCATTTCGTCTACTGAAACAGAGCCGACTTCAAAGCAGATTCCATTAGCGTTTTTCGATAGCTCATAAACCTCCGGGAATATATAAAATTGTTCATTCGGTAAATCAAACTCGTCTATTTTTTTATATGAATCTGCAAGCTTTTGCATCTTTTCAGTAACTTCTTTTTCTTCTGTGTTTTCATCAAATGCAACTCCTGTATCATTGTATTCAAAAACGCTGCACTTTTTATCCTTTATTGTATCACCTTCAAACGTGTAAAGAAACGATTTTGCGGTTTTGGTGTTTTCATCAATATCATTTAAAATATCATTAGTCAATTTATCTTCTTCATCATCATTATTATCCTCAATTACGTAAGCAGTTGAAGATATTCCGAGATTATGGTATTTGTTTTTGTATAGCTTTGCTTTTGTCATAGATCTGAAATGATAACACGTTTCATCATTATCACTTGGGTCTGAATACATTATGCCAAAATATTTTCCGTTTTTTGCAGTTTTAATTATGGTTATCGATTGGTTCGGGTCGGCCGCCAAAGCATTGCTGATTGATTTATCACTCGTTATATCAACAAGTGTACTTCCGTAAATAAAGTAAGCTGATAAAAGTCCTATTGCTATAATTAAAAGAATAGCGGGAATAATAATTTTTAATTTCTTCATAAAATTACCCCTTAGTAACAGGCAAGAAAAAATTCTTGCCTGCTTTGTTGTTATAAAATATCAATATGCAAATTAATATTTTATCTGTCAAAATGTTTTTTGATACTCGGTATAAGCACAATGATTAACATTATCATCAGTTAAGCCTGTATAATATATGTTTATTTTGGTGAAATGGTTGCCGGTTCCGCTTGTAATATTTGCTACAGGTGATTCGGAAGTTAAATCTTTGCTTTTATCTGGGCTTCCGCCTGTCTTTTTGAGATTACCCTTTGAATCGACATTTCGTGCTACCATAGTCACAGCAAGTCTGTAAGTACTCCTGTTTCCTGTCGTTTGCGCGTACATTTTGGTTTTTGAATTATTTGAGTACCATCCGGTAATTATCAATGCACCATATACACCTGTAGTATTAACTTGATTAGGGACTTTTGAATCATGGTGCGGTGTTGCTGCATAAGCAGAAATCGAACCTGTAAACATTGTAATAGCCATTAATACAGCAGCAAATAATGCCGTTAATCTCTTTGATAATTTCATAATTAAATCTCCTTAATTTTATTGTAATAGATTGATGTGCTATTTTTGTGTCAAAACACAAAGATATTAAATCATCGGAAACACCTCTTTCATCATAAATTTTAATAAAGTTTTATTAATAAAAACATTTTCTTTTTTTAATTCCATTTTAAATCATACATAACAAAAAACAATATTAATTCCGTTATAATGCAAAAATAGGGCGAAATTATCGAAATTCTAATATAGTTAGAATTTTATTTTAACAAAAAAGCTCTCGTCTTTTTAATACAAGAGCTTAAACCTTATTCTATTTTATTTTCTGGAAATAAGATAACCAATTTGAATTGTTTTAATCCTTTATCATATTCCCATTCCATTTCTCCATGATATTTTTTTATTGTCTTTCGTATACTTTTAGTCCCAAATCCATGAATAGATTTATTTTTTTTGGTTGTAATTAAGTCACCGTTTTTACCTGTTGGTTCAATATCACTACTGTTTATTACTGTTATTTTATGGTGAAAAGTTAAACTATTAACAATTTCCAAATTTATGAATTTGACGGTTGATTTCGATGCCGCTTCAACAGCATTATCTAGAATATTATTAAATAATGTTGATAAATCAAAATCATTTATAAAATTTAGATTATCATTCAGTATATGTGTTTCAAATTCTATTCCTTTACTATTGCAAATATCCATATATTTACTTAATATGATATCAAGAAATTTATTTTTAGTTTTGCCGATTTGATTGTATTTAGTAATTTCACCAAGCATATTATCTATATAATTTTTAATTTCAGCTTGATTTGACATACTGCTTATGGCAATCATATGATTTTTATAATCATGTGCCATTACATTCATTGTTTCATTTTTCTTTTCAATCAAATTAAGATATTGCATATCAATATCATTCTTTTGATTTGTTAATTCCAACTCCAATAATTTTTGATTGTTTTTTTCGGCTTGTTCATAAACAAAATAGATAATGATATTGATAACCAAAAGAAATGAAATAGATATAATTATAAGAATATTCTGATATGATTTGAGAGCAATACTGTCAGTTATTATTTTCATTACTATAATAACATATATACTACTTAAAGGTAATAAAGATAATGCAAACCATTTTCCCCAAGTTTTTACATTAGTTTCTTTAACAGAAATTTTAGAAAGGAAGTTACTAAATAAGAAATATAGAATTCGACTTAAAACAACTCCTATTTCAAAATGATTATCAATACTGTTTTGAAAAGATATACTGTAAATCAATGAAGTTATGTATGCGGTTAGAAATTCCGATATTATTTGCAAAATACATAAAATTACTCCGTGAAAAATAGATGACTTAAATGAACTTTTGAAACAAAAATATATAAGTACTATGTTAGTTAGTGTAATTATTATTGTATTTACAAATTCTATATTTATAAGGGCTTTATATATAAAGAATAATATTAGATAAGAAACTAAAATCGTAATAAACGATATTAATTTATTTTTCTTAGGTTCATATATATGACTTATATACATATACACAATAATCGCTTCAGTTAAATATGCAAAGATTTGAAAAACCATAAATTACCTTCTTTCCAAAACATAAAAGAACAATCTTTTAATTTCAGCTTGTTTTTTAGGTGCTATATTTATTTCGTATTTTTCTATAATTTTTCCATCAAGATCTCGTTTGGCCAAAACTAAAAGCGTTCTTGTATGATATACTGAATAATCTAAATTAGCAACATAACTAGAATGCGGACAAACAAAAGAAATAGCATTTAAACGGTTTTTCCATACCGAAATTTTTTCATTTGAATAATAAATATTATCAACAGTTACGATTTTTGTTTTCTTTTTTTCAATTTCAAGATAAATAATATCATTTGTGTAAATTCGAACATTAGAACTACTTTTCACATCATAAAAAACAATTATATCATTATTGATGAGTTCGGCAGCATCATCCAAAGCTCTATAAAGTCTTACAATATCTAACGGCTTAGATAAAAATCTAAAAGCTCTAATATGAAACGCATCATCCAAATATCCATCATATGATGTAATTACAAAAATTATATTGTGTGGATTGCGACGTTTTAATTCTTTACCTGTATCGATTCCATTAATATTACCCATTTCAACATCCAAAAAAACTAAATCAAACAATAATTGATTTTCAAGTAGTTTTTCACCAGAAGGAAATTGAAAAATATTAAGTGATATATTTCTATCATTAAAATAATTTCTCAAATGTTTTTCTAATAGATCTCTAAATGATTTATCGTCATCACATATTGCTATATTCATTAACATTCTCTTTTCAAAAAAAATAAGTATATAAAACATATCATTGTTTAGATATGTTTTATATACCATATGAAAATAAATTTGTCAAATTTAATTATTCTTTGAGTTCATCCCCTGCACTAACATTAATACAGTATCTATGTCCGAATCACTGCAATTTTTGAGGCATCCACATATTTGAAGTATTTTACCATCTTTACTATCATCACCATAGTCTATTCCTAACAAAAAATAATCTGGAGTTTTTCCCAATGCAAGCGCCCATTTTACAAACTTATCTAATCTAGTGGCGTTTTCACCACACTCAACCCTTGACATCTGTTTATCAGATAAATAATCATCATCATTTTTATTTAATCCCTTATTTATTTTTTCGACAAGTTCACTTTGTGTTAGTCCTAATTTTTTTCGTTGCATTTTAAGTTTGTTTCCTAAATCTTTTAGAAAAACTTTATATGTCATAAAATCACCTCAAGGTAACTTTATCAATTATTTAAACAACATAACACTTGTAATTATAGAAAAATCTAATTATAATAGAATTTTTACAAACAATATTAGATTATTCTTGTTATATGTGCATTATCGTTTTGTTATACCAAATTTTTAACACTTTTGACTTAAATATTGACTTAGATGTTATTATAAAATAAAATTCAATTATCAAATAAAAGGAGGATTTTATTATGAAATCTCAAAAGAAAATTTTCACAACAGCAATTAAAACAGTGGCTGAAAAATCACTTAAGCGAAATGCTAACAGTACAAGTTGTATTGTGTACTATCAGCCAAAGGCTCCGGTTGATTTGAAGAAGTTCAGTAATATGAATAATGATTAATAATTTATCAGCACATATTATTGACAAACTCATTTCGAAAGGAAATATTACTGAAGACGAACGAGAACTTTACATTTATGGATTGTTTATATCTATTTCACATTTAATGTATTTAATTCTCGCAATCGTCTTTGGTTTAATATTCAAATGTTTTCTCGAAAGCATTATTTTCTATATAACTTTTCAGTTTATAAGAAGATATGCCGGTGGCTTTCATGCCAAGACTGAAACAAGATGCGAGATATTATCTACTTTATCAATTTTATGCTGTATAGTGCTTATCAAACTGTCAAAAATGTATGATATTAGAATTGCATTACTCAGTATATCTTTAGTATTTGCTACTTTAATATTCATTCTTTGTCCGCTTGATACACCGGAAAAGCCTTTAAATGATAAGGAATATAAATATTTTCGCAAAATATCTTGGATAATATTATCGCTGATTATTGTTGTGATAATCGTATCATTTATTTTTAAATTTAATGTTGTATTTGCACCGTGTTGTGCAAGTTTAATACTCGAAGGTGTACTAATTGGCGCGGGTCAAATTAAAAAAGCATACAGTAAAAAAAGAGCAAACTCTGAAATGTAAAGAGTTTGCTCTTCATAATTGTAAATGTAAATACAGAAACGCAATGCAAATAAAAAAGATTATTTGCTTAACCTGCGCTAAACTAGTGTTTCCGGTTTGTCCACAATGCGGCGGAGCAATTGAAAGAGAATATATGAAATATTGCTCAAGTTGTGGTCAAAAATTGTCATGGAAAGGCTTTGAATTCATAGAAGTGACATATAAATAATTATTTACGCTTAACGAATATTAGCGAATATTCGTTAAGCGTATTTTTTTATTCATTTTTTATTGCATGTGGTTATGTTACATAGCTGAATATCCATAATCTTTGATTTTTGAAAATTCACAAATCAAAAATCAAGGAGAATATATATGAAGAGGATATGTGAAATATATGATATTTCCAAAGATTATGAAATGCCAACAGGTACTGTTTTAATAATTGTCAGCGATATTGAAAAGGATAAAATCATTTCAATGTTGTTAAATACAGAGATGAAAGAAGATATGGTTTTTAATAACACCGAATGGCAAGAATATCTTGAAATTAACAACAAATATAACCGTAACGAAGCCAAACATCAAATGCGAGAAATAAGACAATCTAAAAGGCTTGAAAGTGATATTTCTCACATTTATGAAATTGATATAGGAGAATCATTAGAAAATGAAGAAATCAAAATGTACTTAAAGAAATTCATTTTAAATTTAAAACCTATTCAAAGACGCAGGTTTAAAATGTATTTCATAGATAACCTTACATATCGCCAAATAGCAGATATTGAAAAGCGAAATATCAAGTCAATTTATGAATCGGTACAAGCGGGAAAAAAGAAATTTTTAAAATATTTGGACAAACACCCCAACAAAAATACCCCAACAAGTTTAAGTTTATGAAAGGACATCCTTTCGTACAACTTAATACGCATTCATCAGATACTTTCCTGCTGTTGTGCAAAGCACAAGCCACTTTATCAATTACGCCAAGACGCATTAGCCGAGCGATAAATAATCGGTATAAAATTCGGACTGCTACCGAAACGGCTATAACAGGCAGCAGGTATAATGATACTCCTGCTCAGTCACAAGTCGAGCGTGATAAAACCGTCGCAACTAATGAGAGCAGCTCGGATGAACTCGGAGAGGTGAAACTCCTGTGGAGTCTGCTCGCAACAGACCGTTTGATGATTTCCTTTTGATAATTGGGGTGTCGGGGACAAATTATATTATCTTCTGATAAAAGCCAACCATAGTTAATTCTGTGGTTGGCTTTTTACATAGGCAAAAGTCTATGAAGGAGGTATATAAAATGAAAGACAAAAAAATACTCAGAGGCGATATGTTTTATGCTAATCTCGGTAGAGGTATAGGGTCGGAGCAAAAAGGTTACAGACCTGTACTCATTATTCAAAATAATGTAGGCAACAAATACAGTCCTACTGTCATTGTTGCATCAATTACAAGCAGAGTCGGAATCAAAGCGAAGCTGCCTACGCATTATTTCATAAATACAGAAGACGGACTCCAAGCTCCGTCTATTATTTTGCTTGAACAAATTAGAACAATTGATAAAAAACGACTTGATTCATATATAGGTCATTTAAGTCAAAAGAATATTGTCGGCGTTAATGAGGCACTTTCAATAAGTGTTGGATTAGGAATGTTGGGTGAATAATGATGAAACAAGTAAATGAAAAGTATGCTGTTATGATATTGACTGAAATATTGTATGAAAAAGGTTTAATAAATGATGAAACAATGCAAAATATAAAAACATTTTGTATTAAATCGCATAATTAACAAATCGGTATCATCATTCTATAATAATGACAAATTATTTGGAGGTGTTAATATGTTTAATCAAAGAACATCAATAAAGTCTTTTAATCCATATGACTTTCTTGACAGAAACAGAGAAAGAAAGGTTGTGTTTTATGGGCGTGTGTCTACCGAACACGAGGCTCAGATATCTGCATTGGGTAATCAAATTCAATGGTATGATGAACAAGCGAAAAATCACTCGAATTGGACTATTATTGATAAATATATTGATGAAGGTATTACAGGAACACAGGCAAAAAAGCGTCCGGCATTTTTAAAAATGATAGATGATGCAAAAGAAAAACGGTTTGATTTAATTGTAACAAGAGAGGTTTGCAGATTTGCAAGAAATACTGTCGACACTCTTGTGACCACAAGAGAATTAAAAAATATTGGTATAGAGGTATATTTTGTTGAAGATAACATTTGGACTATGGACGGAGATGGTGAATTACGCTTGTCACTAATGGCGACTTTAGCACAAGAAGAAAGTCGAAAAGTTTCCGAGCGAGTAAAAGCGGGACAACAAATTAGCCGAGAAAAAGCAACATTATATGGTTCGGGTAATATCTTAGGATATGACAGATGTGGCAAAAGCTATGTTATAAATGAAGAACAGGCGGAAACTGTGCGCCTTATATATAATATGTATATGAATGACGGCATCGGTACAATGAAAATTGCAAATAAACTAATAGAAATGCATAAATTAAATGCTTCGGGAGTTGTAAAATGGACTGCGGCAACAATAAATCGAATATTAAATAATAAAACTTATGCCGGATATGTGGTTTATGGGAAGTCATATAGTAATAATTACTTGGAACAGCGTAGAGTGAATAACTACGATACATCAACATATATGTATGCAAAAGGTGATTTTGAGCCTATTATCTCTGAAGAAGTATGGAATAAGTGTCAAGAAATCAAGAGAAATCGTGTTACTTCTTGTTTTGGCACTACAGTTAATGGAAAACCAAAAAATCACGGAAAGATAGAATCAAAAGATGTGTGGGTTAAAAAATTAAAATGTTCTTGTGGTGCATCATTTAGAAAAAATAGATGGCACAAGAATAAAAATTGTGATTGGTCATATGGTTATCAATGTTATAATCAATTAAATAACGGTTCGGCAAAACAAAGAAGATTAGCCGGGGAAGATGATGAGGGTTATTGTGATCAAAGGATGATTGCAGATTGGAAACTTGAACTTATGGCAAAAATGGTTTTTGAAGAAGTTTGGAAGAATCGTACAGATTGCATATCAGAGACATTTAAAATAATTAAAAAATGCTATAGGGAAAGCAAAGTTGAAAATAACCAAAAGAACAGTATAATGTTCCAAATTGAAAAAATCAAAAGTAAAAAGAATATTCTATTGGATATGAGAACCAGCGGAGAAATTACAAAAGATGAATTTTTGGAACAAAAGGAAGTATTGAATAAAAAACTGTCTTTGTTTGAAAGTGAACTTCAAAATTGTATTGAAATCGACACAAAACAAATACAAATTGATTATGATGAAATTTTGAAATCATTAAATGAGATTGTTGATTTTTCAAATTCCAAGATGGACAGAGAACTATTGCAGAGATTTATTGCAAAAATTGTGCCAAATGGTGAAAATCATTTTATATGGTATTTGAATTTGGATGGCAAATCAGATACTCAATTAAATGTTGATATTGTAGGTAATAAGAAAAATGCCTTAGTATCAATAGATGAATCAGGGGATACTTCCCCTTTACATACAAGTGATATTTTATATTTCAATGATAAAAAATCATTTACGGTGGAAACACTGCACAGGCTGCAATCGCAGAAATGTAATCAAATTACATTTGTTAGGAAATAAAAAATTAGAGGACTGCTTTGGCGGTCCTCTTTTTGCAGCCATTCGCAGTGGCAAGCACCCAAGATGCTACAAAACATTCCCCCGGAATGTTTTTCCCAAATCAAAGATTTGGAGCATCGGTCTCTTGCACTTCGTGCAATTCACTCTCAGGCTGCTATTGCAGAAATGTAATTAAATTACATTGTTTAGGAAATAAAAGATTAGAGGACCGCTTCGGCGGTCCTCTTTTTGCAGCCGTTCGCAGTGGCAAGCACTCAAGATGCTACAAAACATTCCCCCGGAATGTTTTTCCCAAATCAAAGATTTGGAGCATCGGTCTCTTGCACTTCGTGCAATTCACTCTCAGGCTGCTATTGCAGAAATGTAATCAAATTACATTGTTTAGGAAATAAGAAATTAGAGGACTGCTTCGGCGGTCCTCTTTTTGCAGCCGTTCGCAGTGGCAAGCACCCAAGATGCTATAAAACAAAAACGGGCTGGAGCTTCGCTCCAACCCGTTTTGTTCTGTTTTATTTTATTTGATTTCGATATATTTTGTTGTATCAATTTCTTTCTTTGGCTGTTCTTTTGGAATAGTCAATTTAAGAATACCGTGCTTAAATTCACCTTTAATGTCAGCCTCGTTTATGTCGCCTACATAAAAGCTTCTCTCACAAGTGCCGGCATAACGCTCTCTGCGGATGTATTTAGAAGATTTCTCTTCTTTTTGTTCCTCATCAAGACCTTTTTCGGCTCTGATGGTGAGGTAACCGTCTTTAAGCGAAACTTTTACATCATCCTTTGAGAAGCCCGGCAAATCCATTTCCATTAAATAGCTGTCGTCGCTTTCCTGTACATCGGTCTTCATAAGGTTTTTACCTCTGTGGCCATACAGTTTCTTTTGCATTTTCTCCATATCTCCGTCATCATAAAACGGAAAATCAAAGAAATCATCGAACAAATCTTTACCAAATACACTAGGCATCAACATAAGTCATCGCTCCTTTCATAAAAAACACCATATTGAAACCTGTTTTTTATGAACTCGGGATGGGAAACAAAGCGGAGTTACCTAAGGCTTTCGCCTCTCTTGCTTCTCCTTGACTTCCTTTCCTTTTGTTCTGTCTATACTATATCACCGCTAATTAGCACTGTCAAGGGGAGAGTGCTAATGTTAACAAATAATTAAACTTTTTATCCGATAGGTACAAAAACAGCAAAATTTATATATTTTATGCCGGCTGTTAAAACTCTGCGTACAAAAGCAAAGCGGACTTTGTATATATTTGCGATAATTTTATTGCAAAAGTGCGGTGGAAATTATAAAATAAATATATCAATATTTATCAGGTGTTTATATGATTGAAAAAAGATTTGAAGAATTAAACGAACGCGCTTACGAAAGGGGATATAATACCTTTTCCGATTTTTTGAATATGGAGGAGCAAAGCGTACTTAAATCGACTTTTATTCCGTGCGTGCTTTTTGGGGGATATTCTATGGCGGAGCGTGTGGTGGCAGGCTTTGGCGAGGATTTGAACGATGAAAAATTCCCGATTGTGTGCGTTTGTGCAAAACCGCTTATTCAAAAATTTGCCGATGAACTGACGCACCGTGATTTTCTCGGTGCGCTGATGAATTTGGGAATAAAAAGGGAACTTGTGGGTGATATAATTGTTGATGATAACTGCGGATATATCCTTTGCCTTGAACATATTGCAGATTATATTTGCGAAAATTTAAACCGTGTTCGCCACACAAGTGTAAAAACGCAAATAAGCGCACTTCCTGAAAATTTGAATAAAGAGATTGAATCAAGCGAAGTATTTGCGGCATCAAAAAGAATTGATGTGGTGATAAGCGCAGTTTATAATCTGTCAAGAAATGAAACTTCAAAGCTTGTTAAAAATGAGAGAGTGTTTGTAAATTCCCGTATGGTGTCTTCTGTATCAAGTCTGCTTAACTGCGGTGATGTTGTATCCGTCAGGGGATTTGGCAGATTTGTATTTGTAAAAGAGATAAAGGAAACTAAAAAGGGCAGGCTTGTACTTGAAATTAAAAAATATTGACAGTCCAAAAAAATGAACCAATGCCCAAATATAATATGTATATGTGATATAATACGCTCGGAGGGATAAATATGAATACTGTGTTATCATTTATAATAATCGCGCTTCTTGTTATTTGCCTGATTATGCTTATTATGATTTATTCTAAAAAAGGTACATCGTCAGGCGAACTTATTAAGCAGCAAATTGAACTTTCGTCAAAAGCTACCGATGATAAAATATCAAAATTGAGCAGCCAAATGGGTGCGCTTACCGATAAAAATTACGAGCAGCAAATTAAACTTATCGAAACGCTGAATGTAAATTCGCAAAAGCAAATGCAAATAACAGCCGAGTCGCTTGAGCGTATGCAATCAAGTAATGAAAAAAAGCTTGAACAAATGCGAAAAACCGTGGATGAAAAGCTTGATGAAACTTTAACTCAAAGGCTTAATTCTTCTTTTGAAACAGTGTCAAAGCAACTTACAAATGTATATAAAAGCCTTGGTGAAATGAAAGAGTTAAGCTCAAATGTTACAGACAGTGTCGGTTCGCTCAACCGAGTTTTAACCAATGTTAAGGCACGCGGTACTTGGGCGGAAGTTCAGCTTCAAAATATACTTGACCAAACTATTGCAAATATGTACGAAACAAATGTGCAAACAAACCCGAGCTATAACGGCAGAGTTGAATTTGCAGTTAAAATACCAAACGGTGATACCGATGAAATTACATATCTTCCGATAGATTCAAAATTTCCTATGGAGGATTATGCCCGTCTTACCGCCGCAAGTGATGAGGGCGATATTGAAGCGCTTGCAAATGCTAAAAAAGCACTTGAAACAAGGGTTAAGGATGAAGCAAAGCTTATCAAGCAATATGTTTGCCCGCCGTATACCACACCTTTTGCAATTATGTACCTTGCAACAGAGGGCTTGTATGCTGAAATTATATCTTCTAAAACAGGAATTGCCGAAAGCTTGCAGGCGCAGGGAATTATGATTGCTGGTCCGTCAACAGTTACCGCACTTCTTAATTCACTTGCAATGGGTTTCAAAACCGTTGCTATTAACAAAAAGGCAAATGAAGTGTGGAAAGTTCTCGGTGCGGCAAAAACACAATATGAAAAATTCGGTGTCGTGCTGGCAAAGGCACGCAAAAAGGTGGAAGAAGCAGGCAAAACTTTGGAAGACGCAGAAAACCGAAACAGAATTATCCAAAAAAATCTTAAAACCGTGGAATCTCTTTCTGCCGATAAGGCAGAGCAAATTCTTGGATTGGAATTTGAAAACGAAGAATGATTTACAAAACTCTAACAGGGCAATTTGCCCTGTTTTTTTATACCTCTTGACAAACGGTATAAAATATTTTTTAATAAAATCAGAAATTTTTGTCACAAAATCGATTTATTTAGGGATATTGTATAATGATAGGACTTTTTTTAAATCTGCTTGATACTCAAAGTGAAAAAGACAAATTCGCAAATCTGTATGATAAATATAAAAATTTGCTTTATTGGATTTCGTATGGAAAAACGAAAAGCAGTCAGGATGCCGAGGAGTGCGTTCAGGAAACGTTTTTCTATGTTGCAAAGCATTTTGAAAAAATCGGTGATGTCAATTCAAGTAAAACCAAGGGTTATCTTGCAACAATTGTCACGGGATTTTCGATTGATATTTATAATAAATCAACGGAATTTAATCACATTGATATTGATGATAACAATATGACTCAAAATTTATCATATTTTGATAATATCGAAACTTTTGAGCTTTCTTGCGCAATTGAAAATGTTCTTAGCGAGGAAGAAAAAATTTATGTCTATCTCAAATATGTTTACGGATATAAGAGCACCGAAATTGCGGAAATTTATAATGTTACGGATATATCGGTGCGCAAAAAAATTGAAAGAGCCAAAGCAAAATTAAAAAAATATTTTGAGGAGGAAACAAATGACTAATTTTGAAGAAGCTTGCAAAATGTCGGCTGAAAAATGGGCTGATTCTTTGCCCTCCGAGATTGAAGTGCATAATTTTAGCAAAAAGCATATTGATGCCATAAATGAAATTATATATCCCAAGCAGAGCGTTAAGGTTAAAAAGCTTTCAAAGAAAACAATTAGGTTTATCATTATTGCCGCTGTTTTGCTTGTGCTTGCAACTACTGCCATTGCTTCCCCTGCCTTTAGGCAATTTACTTTAAATAATTTCTCAAACCATAGTGAATATAGAGTTGGTGATACTAAAAATGTTCTTGCACTTACTGATTTAAAAGTGAATTATATTCCAAAAGGCTTTAAAAAAACTTATAGTTATAAAAACTACTCGTATGGTTATACAAATTTAAATAAATATGTTTATGTAGATAAGATGAGCTTAGATACTGAAATAGCTTTTGATACCGAAACAAGCAGAAGCGAAAATATTACAATAAAAGGAGCAAAGGCGATTTATTATATTACTGATAATAATGTTGGAACAATAATATATAATGATGGTAATTATATTTATGATATTCATGGTAATATAAGCAAGGAAGAACTTGTTAAAATTGCACAAAACGCAGAATAATGAATTAAGCAAAATGCCGAATTCTCGATTTTTTAAATTTTTTTGTCACAAAGTGGCCTTTTTTAGGGATTGTGTATAATGAAAGCTGAAATCGGAAAGGAGGTGCAGATATGCCTACACAAAGTACAAGGATAAAACAGATTTTTGCAATTGTATTTTCTGTTTTGTTAATGTTTTCAAGCTGTATAGTTGCAAATGCCGACATAAATGACAGTATCAGTATATGTTATGCTGAAATAAACAGCAGAGATGTTAATTTAACTATATCGGGGATAAAGGCAACTTGCAAAGCAAGTTTATTTGCTAAAAAATCGACGACCTTGAAAATAAAATTGGAGTTGCAAAAGAAAAAGTCAGACGGATATGAAACTGTTGAAACTTGGACGAAAAGCGGAAATGGCTTGAAGCTCGACTTGCTGGAAACAAGAAACATTAATCGGCTTTGCAAATATAGAATAAAAGCTACATTTACTGCTGGCTCGGAAAAAGAAATAGTTTATCAGTATTGATAAGGAGAAAGTTATGAAAAAAATCATAAAAAGAATATTTGTTGTTATATTATCAGTTATTTTTGTTTGTTCTTTTAGTACATATGCATATGCTAGCGAAAAAGTGCAACCAACAATTTCATTTTGTGCGACATTAAAAATTGTGTCTTGTCCAAATGCATCAAATAGCTCGAAGGCTAATTCCGGTATTTTAGGACATTCGTTTTTAATAGTTGAAAATATAGGCGTTTCAACTTTCAAAATCGGACATATGACAGTGCCTGTTGGCGAGAGTATCACAATCGGTACTTATTCAAATAGAAAAAATCACAATGGAATTTGGTATAACATTGAAGGATACACCGGAATGAATGGCACATGTTATAGCCTGACGACAGGTTTGACAGGTAGTCAAGTAGCAACATTGAGAGATACGATAAATGCTCATGATTCTTGGAGTTTGACGAAAAATTGCAGCTATTTCGCAAAAACTGTTTGGAATTCGGTTAATACAGGTTGTAAACTTTCTGGAGGTAACCCCAAAGCGTTGGCTGACAGTATAAAAAAAGTTAATGGATATAGCACAAAGGTTACAATTCCTAAAAAAAGTATAAATAATATTGCAAGACATACCAAAGACGGAATAGTATATGATAAAACAGGTGCAAAAGCAAGTGGTGATTAAATATGATTTTTATTAAAGCTTTTATAAAATGTTATCCCTATCTTGTAGGTATAGCGATTATTTGTTTTGTATGCTATGCAGTATGGATTTCAAAAATTTATTATGATATACTTACCGCTGTTCCTTTATGGATGCTGATTGCGTATGGCGCAATATTAAGCGTGGCAGTAATCGCTGTTTTGACTGTTATATACATAATTTTGCTCAAGTGCGTTAATAAATAATTGCAAATAGGAATAAAAAAGACCGTCGGGGATTATATATACCTCGGCGGGTTCTTCATTTTAATTGTTATTTTTTAGTATAGCAGATATGGGAAAAATGAACTCCTTTATCATAATAGCTTGCAAGAAGTTCTTTTTCGTATTCATCTTTATTAAATGCAGGGAAAAATACCTGCGCGTCGTCACATTCAGCTTCAATTTCGGTTAAATACAGCTTATCTGCCATTGGCAAAAACTGCTTGTAAATATCACCGCCGCCGATTATAAATGCATTGTCGCTGTCAACTTCCTTTAATGCATTTTCAATAGAGTTAACCACCGTCGCACCCTCGGCTTTATAATCTTTTCTTGTGGTGATAACTATGTTTTTTCGCCTTGGCAAAGCTTTCGGCAGTGATTCAAATGTTTTTCTGCCCATAATTACACTGTTGCCCATTGTGGTTTCTTTAAAGAATGCCATATCGTCTTTAAAATGCCAAATCAGGTCGTTTCCTTTGCCGAGTTCAAGATTTTTGCCTACTGCGGCTATCATACAAATTGCCATAATTTTCTCCTGCTTACTGTGAAATAGGGAATGAAATTTTGCCTAAATGTTTATAATCAATAAGTTTAACATCTTTGCAGTCTCTTGATGAATCAAATTTAAAGAAATCATCAACTTCCGGATTAAGCCAAAGCTTCGGTGCAGGCAAATCGCCCTGCTCGTCAAACCTCTTTAACTGCTCTTTAATTCCGTCAATTTGGTTTACATAGATGTGTGCGTCCTTAATGCTCCAATCAATTGTACCCGGCTTTAAACCGCAAACCTGTGCAAGCATACAAAGAAGTGTTGCATATTGCGTAACATTAAATGGTAAACCAAGCGGAACATCACAAGAACGCTGATGTACCCAGCAGTTAAGCTTTCCGTTGGTAACATCCCATTCGCTTGACCATACACAGCTCGGAAGTACCGCTGTATCAAGGTAATCGTTTTGCCATAAAGTCATTACCATTCGCCTGTCTTCCGGGTGGTTTTTTATTTTGTCAATAAGATTTTGAGTCATTTGGAATTTATTTACAATGTAACCGTAAGCTGTGCCGATTGTGTGCGCCCACTCTTTGCCGAAGAATTTGTGAACTTCTGTTTTAACAAGATTTCCGTTTTCATCCGGCAGCATTTGGGTGGCGTTCCAATATCCTTTTTCGTCAATTTCCCATTCATTCCAAATTTTAACATCGCGCTCCTGTAACCAGCGAACATCGTTTGACTGCGCCTGATATATCCACATCATTTCAAGCACTGCTTGGCGGATAAATAATTGCTTTGTGGTAAGAATAGGGAATTCCTGTGATAAATCAAAATGAAAATGATGTGACGGTACTTTGATTGTGTTAGTTCCCGTTCTGTTAACAACTTCAGTTCCCTCTTCAAGTATTTTTCGGCATAAGCCCAAATAATCTTTATCCCATTGTGACATAATTATTTCCCTTTCAAAATAAACTAACGGTATTTTAACATAAAGCGACATTCATTTCAACTATAAAACTGCTTGAAAAAGTGCAACTCGCCTTGCATATGAATTGATGATAAGCAGTCAGCTATATTATAAACATATCAAGTATTTATTAAATTTTGGTTAAGCCTATTTACACTTTTTTAATTTATGATATACTTATAATGTTACTAATTTATGAACCGAGGTGCTCCTATGGGAAAGATTAAATCTTTTTTGAACAGCAAAATTGTTAAAAAAGATGTAGGTGAGCCGACATATCTTACCTGGAAGGAAGCTTTGTCTTATGCAATGGGCCGCGGCGCTCAGGGTATGAGTACAAGTATGACAGCTTCAAAATATGTCAATTTCTTTATTACCGATGTGCTTCATATCAAAGCAAGGCACGCAAGTAATATCAGGCTTTATTGCGGTATTTTTGATGCGATTAACGACCCGATAATGGGTGTTATTGTTGATAAAACCCGTTCACGCTGGGGCAAAATGAGGGGCTATATTAAATTTGCACCTTATCTTGTGTCACTGTTTATGATTTTATTCTTCGTCGGTAATGACAACCTGTCATATGGAATGAAGATGGCATTGACTGTTTTTGCTTTTGTCGGCCTTGATGTTACATATACCGCATTTGATGTTCCTATGGGCGCACTTGCGTTTTCAATGACTCCCAACGGTACTGAACGAACGAAGCTTTACGGTATTGCGTCTATCGGGCGAATGATAGTCGGTGCTATTCCGGCAGCTTTGGTTGCTTTTGCCGCTTGGTTACCGTATTTTAATTCAAATCTTGATAAAGCTTATTTGGTTGCGGCTGTTTTTTCGGCAGTGTTTATTATTGTGTTTACCCGCTTTACATTTTCAAACTGCCATGAAAGAATGGAGCATAGCGAGGAAACGCCGTCACTTAATGAATGTATCCACTTGCTTTTAACAAACAGGCCGCTTTTAATGCTTTTCCTTTGTAACATCTTTTTTGTTATTATTAAGGTATCCGAGCAATGCTCATTCTATTTTGCATACGATTCACTTTTCAATGCTAAATATAACGGACTTCTCGATATTATGAAAGCACCGGGTTCTGTTTTGGCAGGTTTGCTTGTTCCTATTATTGTTGAACGCTTGGGTGCTAAAAGCGACAGTAAAAAATTCTATCAAGTGTGCTGTGTTTTAGGTATAGTTTTAAACGGACTTTTTGCCCTTTTAACATACAACGGAATTATGAACAAGCCTGCAAATCAGCCTGTTTCAACCTTAACCGGTGTAATTGTACTTGCATTTTCAATGCTTGTTACATTCCCGCTTGAATTTAAAAACCTTATGCAAAAGGAAATGGAAGCCGAAACAGTTGATTATGTTGAATGGAAATCAGGCAAGCGTGTTGAGGGTACAATGCTTTCAATTATGTCATTTACAGGTAAGCTTGAAGGTACACTTTCATCTTTCATCTGCCTTCAGGTACTTGCAAGAACAGGTTATGTTGAGCATACAACCGATGTTTCCACTGTTCAAAATCATTCAACTCTTTTAGGTCTTTTCCTTATGACCACCGTATTTCCTATTGTGGGTTACCTGCTTATGCTTATTCCTATGCATTTTTATAATATTACAGGTGATGGCCACAGAATGATGATTAAAGAAATTATGGCTCGCCGTGAAAAAGAAAAAGCAGAAAAGGAAAGCGCATAATTTAATATTTACAGTCTAAAACAGCCCTAAATAAGGGCTGTTTTCTTATTGACTTTATATCTTTATATGTTAAAATAAATATATCAATGTTTCGGAGGTATAGAAATGAAAAAAACATTTTCGATATTTTTAAGCTTGCTTCTTGCAATCAGCTGCTTATCGGTAGGTTCAATAAACGCATTTGCAAATACTAAAAAGACCGCGCAGGAAATCTATTTGAATTCAAGCGCTGCAGTTTGGGGCGACTTGGGAAATAAAGCATATGTCGAATTTACTCCGCCTTATACCGGCTCATTTGAATTTTATTGCTTTAATCAAAGTTATGGCGGTAATATTATGGCGTCGATAGAAGATTTCAGCGGTGAAACATATAACACCGTGCTTAATGATAATAACCCAAATCTTATTTGTGCCGCTACACTTGAAGCCGGTAAAACATATTACTATGTGCTTGAATCGGCATCTGTGTCTTTTTCAAATGTAGTAAGTGTAAGAAATCATAATCACGATTTCAGCTTATATAATTCATATCCTGCTCATTATGACCAATACGACAGCGCACAAAATTATGACGGTTATGTTGAAAGCATATGCGCATATTGTCCGGAATACATAAGAACCGCCAGCTTTCCTGCTGTATCAAGCGTAAAAGCCAAGACCAAATCTTTCACATATAATAAGAAAAAGAAAACTACTTCAGTTAAGGTTTATGACAGAATGGGGAATACTGTTGCTACGTCAAATTACACCGTAAGTTATAAAAACAATACCAAGCCGGGATATGCAACTCTTACAGTTAAATTTAAAGGCAATTACTCCGGTACTGCGACAATCAGACTCACCATTAAGCCGAAAAAGGAAAAACTTTCTTCGCTTAAAAGCACAAGAAAAAAGAAAATAACTGTTAAATGGAAAAAGGATAAAACCGTAACAGGCTATCAAATTCAATATTCAACATCAAAAAAATATGCTAAAAAATCAACTAAAACAGTAACAATAAGTAAGAAAAGCACTACTTCAAAAACTATTTCCAAGCTTAAATCAAAGAAAAAGTATTATGTAAGAATTCGTGCATATAAAAAATCTGCCGGAAAGAAGATATACGGTGCTTGGTCTAAAACAAAAACTGTTAAAGTTAAATAAAAATTGAGCGTTTAAAAAATATAATTATTATAAATATCCGCTTGAATCGTCTATTATATTATGATAGAATCAAAGTGCTATATGATTTTAAATAAAGGAGGTAAAAATATGCAAATGACTTTTCGCTGGTTCGGTAAGGACCTTGATACCGTATCACTTGAGCAAATCAAGCAAATTCCGGGTGTAGTCGGCGTTGTTCCTGCTCTTCATTATCTTCCTGCCGGGGAAGCTTGGGAAATGGAAGATGTGCAGAAAATGTATGATGAAATCACATCTGCCGGGCTTACAATGGAATGTATCGAAAGCGTAAATGTTCACGAGGATATAAAGCTTGGTTTACCTACAAGGGACAAGCTTATTGAAAATTATAAAACATCAATCAGAAATCTTGCAAAGGTTGGGGTTAAAGTAATTTGCTATAACTTTATGCCTGTTTTTGACTGGACAAGAACAGACCTTTATATGCCTTTGCCTGACGGTTCAACCTGCCTTAGCTATGACGGTAAGCAGGTAGAGGGCAAATCACCCGAAGATATGTTTAAAGAGATTGATGATAACTCAAACGGATATGCTATGCCGGGTTGGGAAACTGAAAGAATGGGTGAAATTAAAGAACTTTTTGAAAAATATAAAAATGTAACTGCCGATGATTTATGGGCAAATCTTAAATATTTTCTTGAAGCTATTATGCCTACTTGTGAAGAATGCGATGTCAAAATGGCAATACATCCGGATGACCCGCCTTGGGGTATTTTTGGCCTTCCTCGTATTATCACAAGCAAAGAAGCTATTGAAAAGCTTCTTGATATGGTTCCGAGCAAGTACAACGGTTTAACACTTTGCACAGGCTCACTCGGTGCAAGCCCTAAAAATGATATGGTTGAAATTATTAAAGCCGCAGGGGATAGAATTTATTTTGCTCATCTTCGCAATGTTTCAATCAATGACAGGTGGTTTAACGAAACTGCACACGAAAGTGATTATGGTTCACTTGATATGTATGAAATAGTTAAAGCTCTTCAAGAGGTTGGGTTTGACGGATATATTCGCCCTGACCACGGCAGAATGATTTGGGGTGAAGTTGCACGCCCGGGTTACGGACTTTATGACAGAGCATTGGGCGTAAGCTATCTCAACGGACTTTGGGAAGCTGTTGAAAAAAGCAGAAAGGAAAAATAAACATTATGTTTAAACACGAAAATTTAAAAGGTAAAGTTGCTGTTGTTACAGGCGGCGGCGGTGTTCTTTGTGCCGCATTCGCAAAAACCCTTGCTAAACAGGGTTGCAAAGTTGCAGTGCTTGACCTTAATGAAGAAGCAGCAAAAAAATGTGCTGATGAAATCAATGCAGACGGCGGCGAAGCTATTGCAGTCGGCTGTAATGTTCTTGAACTTGAATCAATGGAAAACGCAAGAAAAGTCATCAATGAAAAATTAGGCTCTTGCGATATTCTTTTAAACGGTGCAGGCGGAAACAACCCGAAGGGAACTACTACAAAAGATACTCTTGAAAAAATCGACCTTGTTCAAAAGGATGAAAATGTAAAAACTTTCTTTGACCTTGACCCTAACGGTATCAGCTTTGTATTTAACCTTAATTTCCTCGGTACACTTATTCCTACTCAGGTATTTGCCAAGGATATGGCTGAAAAGCAAAAGGGTACTATCATTATGATTACCTCTATGAATGCATTTAGGCCGCTTACCCGTATTCCTGCTTACAGTGCCGCTAAAGCCGCTGTTAAGAACTTTACGGAATGGATGGCAGTTCACTTTGCTCCGCTCGGAATCAGAGTGAATGCGATTGCACCGGGCTTTTTCTCAACAAAGCAGAATGCAACTCTTCTTTGGAATGAGGACGGAACACCTACTGAAAGAACAGGCAAAATTCTTGCCGCTACACCAATGGATAGATTCGGCGAACCTGATGAACTTTCAGGTACACTTCTTTTCCTTTGCGATGATACTTATTCAGGCTTTATTACAGGTGTTAATATTCCTGTTGACGGCGGTTTCAACGCTTATTCGGGTGTATAAAAAAACAAGAATATTATTATGGGCGAGTTGATTTGCAATTCGCCCTTTTTTAAAATCGGGTGATGAAAAATGGATAAAAGCAAAAAGAAAAAAACTTTGCTCATTGTAATATCGGCTCTGATTGTTGCAATTATAGCGGCGGTGCTTTATATAATTTTCGGTGTTATCGGAATTGACGGAAAAGTTGAATACAGGCAAAGCGAAAAAGTAAATGCCAATGTCAGCGGAAGTAATGTCACCGTGCTTGATAATAATGTGAATTACCAAACTTTAAACGGATTTGGTGCGTCTGCTTGCTGGTGGAGCCAGGATGTAGGCTCGTGGGATAATGCAAGTGATATTATGCAGGCACTTTATGATGATAACAAGGGAATAGGACTTAATATTTACCGCTACAATCTCGGCGCAGGTTCAAAGAATGATAGTCACATTTTGACTAAAAACCGCCAAACCGAATGTTTTTTAAATGCTGACGGAACATATAATTTTAATAATGATAAAAACGCACAGCAGTGCCTGGAACTTGCAAAAAAATATGCCGGCAAGGATATGCGCTTGACTCTGTTTTGCAACAGCGCTCCCGTGTATTTAACAAAAAACGGTGCGGCATACTGTACCCCATATAAAAGTGATGATGAACAGTGGGTTTCAAATCTTGATAAATCAAATTACAAGGCATTTGCCGATTTTTGCTATAACAGTGCCGATTACTTTGTGAAAAAAGGTTATCGTGTTACAAGCGTTTCGCCTATAAATGAGCCGCAGTATAATTGGGCGGCTTGGTATAATGATGATAATACTTATTCCGTTAATCAAGAGGGTTGCTATTATTCCAAATATGAAGCAAGAGATTTGCTTAAAACTTTTGTTAAAAAATTTAAAGGCAGTGAGCTTGATAAAAGCGGAGTAAAAGTATCAATGTTTGAATCCGGTGCTATGGAAGGGCAAGGCAGTACAGCAATGGCATATATGGATTGCATTTTGGGCAAAGGGCCAAAATATGTTTTCAAAAATGCCGGTCTTCGCAAATATTTTGACGAAGTGAGTATGCATTCTTACTGGTCAGATACAGATACTAAAAAAGCCACGGCAGATTATATTTCTGAAAAATATTCAAAATATAATGTTGCGTCTACTGAATATTGCCAAATGACTACCGATGAAAACACAGGTGTGTTTGACCTTATTTCCAAAGCGAAAAAAGGTACTAACGGTACTACAATTAAGTACGGTGTTGCAATGGCAAATAAAATTGTGGATGATTTAACTGTTTTAAATGCTACCGAATGGGATTGGTGGACTGCCTGTTCCTACGGTGTGTATACCGACGGTCTTATTTACCTTGATGAAGATAATCACGAAAATCTCGATTTTTCAAAAAGATATTACTGCCTCGGCAATTTTTCAAAATTTATTAAAGAGGGCGCAATCAGAATTGCCTGTTCATCAGGTGTTGAAAATGTAAAAAGCGTTGCTTTTGTTAATGAAGACGGTTCAACAGTTGTAGTATATGTAAATAACAACGATAAAAAGGTTAAAACAGCACTTGACTGCACAGGTGATTACAGCGTTTATACAACCGATAAGGATAACGATATTGCCAAAACAGATTTTGGCACAGCAAAAAAACTTGATGTTTCGCTTCCTGCTTCAAGCGTAGTTACCGTAGTTTACGATTAAAATTTAATATGTATAACTTAACACCCCAAGGGCAATAATACCCTTGAGGTGTTTTTTATGGCTACAAAAGATAAACCAAATAATAAAAATTTAAGAGCTTTATTTTCAGTGATTTGCCTTTGCATTGTTGCACTTGGCTTGATTGTTTATTTTTCAACCCAGTCTTCGCACACAACAGATGTAAACGAAGCTACTACCGTGGTTGAAAAAGCTAAAGAAAAAAAGGTTACCACCACAAATAATACGCAGTTAACCACTGCAAGCCAAACTGAAAAGCAAACAACTAAAAAGCAAAATTCAAAAAAGCAAAATTCAAAAAAGCCGACTACCGTAACATCAACCGAAGTATCTACTATGACATCAAGCGATACTAATATTCCTTATAAATCGTTTTACAAATATCCTTGCGATGAAGCGGTGCTTTTGGGTTACAGTGAAGAACTTGTTGAAAATAAAACAATGAAAGATTACAGGGCGCATACAGCGGTTGATTTTAAAGCTAATAAGGGCAGTAAAGTGCGTTCGATTAACGATGGGCTTGTATTAAGCGTAAGCAAAGACGCTATGCTCGGCACCGTGATTGAAATTGACCACGGCGGCAAACTTGTTGCAAGGTATTGTGGAATGGATACCGTAAATGTATCAGAGGGCGATTATGTAACTATCGGTGAAACTCTCGGTACGCTCGGTACAACTCCGTTTGAAGAAAAGAGCGAATCACACCTTCATTTTGAAACGCTTTTGGATAATAAGTATGTCAACCCACTTGATGTAATGGGAAAAACAGAATAGCTTTTGAAAAAATAAACAAAAAATAGGCGAGCAGTGAAACCCCGATGATTTTTAGGGGCAAATACTGCTCGCCTTTGCTTTTATAGATTATTCGTTTGTATCTGCATTTTGATTTTCCGGCTCGCTTGAAACCGCTTCATCATTTACAGGCGGCTGATAATATTCAGCCTTTTCCTGCTCGTTATTTGCATATGACGGGTATGAACCGCTTTGTGTAGGTTCATTTTCACTCGGCACATTTGCAGGAGTATAAAATGGTGATGTATTTTGCTCGCCTGCATTTTCATTTGCAGCGGTTTGTGCTGCCCCGGTATCAGCTGTGTGCTGCTGTGGGTTGTAGTAATAAGCGTTTGCACTGTCGTTTTGATTAGCTGTGTACTGCTCATTGGTGTTTTGTGCAGGGTTATAATAATTTCCCGCACCGGCAAAAGCATATTTGTTTGCCTTTTCCTCTTGTGAAAGGAAGTCGTCTTCCGTAATTCTGCCCTCTTGCAAAGCTCTTAATTTGAAGTTTTCATAATAGAGTGCTTGGGTAGTTAAATAATAAGGAATTGCATATATGCTCGCAATGCCGAAGGAGATACCGCAGAGTATCCACCAGCCGATAAAGCTTAAGTCAAGTGCAAAAAGCTCACTCCTGTTGCCCTTAACCATCTTTTTAGATAGCTTGAGAGCCTCCATAGGCTTCAAATTCGGGTTTTCACACATAATCTGGAATGAGAAGTATGAACTGTAATTATACACGATACCCGGGATTATGAAGAGAAAACACCAAAGTGTCATAAACAAGGTTCTTAAAATTGAAACAACAAGCTTTTTACCGTATGTTGCGTCAAATGATACTTTGAATATGTTTTTGATTTCTTCACCTAGTGAAAATTGCTCACTCGGGTCACGCTTAATGAGGATTACATAAAAACCTAAAAGTGAAACAAGAAGCGGAGAAAGCACGATTGAAAGAACGGTAAGCCCTTTAATTCCTGTATCGGAAAAATAACCTATGCTTGAAGTGTTAACAGATGTGTTAGTAATGCCGGTGTCACTGCCGTTATAGCTTTGGCCGAAGCTTTCAATAGGATTGTCGCTTGAGCTGTCACCGTCATCGTAGCTGTTGTCGTTATCATCACTTTGCTCGCCGCTAAAGTATTTGAAAAAATCTTCAGGTGTGTTTCGGTTAGAGTTATCACTGTAACCGTTGCTGTTTTTCGGGCCGAAGAGGTTTTCAATATCATCACTGTCGGTGTAAACATTTACACCTATGGTTAAACCCTGGGTTAAAAAAATTACAATTGCACTTAAAACAAACAGGGCGAATATTTTGTCTTTAATGATTTGCTTAGCTTGCGATTTTACCAAGCTTCTGTTGATGTTATTCATAATTTTATCCTCCTTTGAAAGATAAATTAAAACTCAACCTTTTCCTCGATGAATTTTACAAGTTCGTCAATCGGAAGTCTAACCTGCTCCATAGTATCACGGTCACGAACGGTTACGCAGTTATCTTCAACTGAATCAAAGTCGTATGTGATGCAATACGGAGTACCGATTTCATCTTGGCGGCGGTATCTTTTGCCGATAGAGCCTGCGTCATCATAATCAATGTTGAATTTCTTTGAAAGCATAGCAAAAACTTCTGTTGCCTGCTCGTTAAGCTTCTTTGAAAGCGGAAGAACCGCTGCTTTAAACGGAGCAATTGCAGGGTGGAAGTGCATTACTATTCTCTTGTCATTCTTTTCTTCATCAAGCATTTCTTCATCATAAGCTTCTGTAAGAAGTGCAAGGAATAAACGCTCAACACCAAGTGAAGGCTCAATAACATAAGGTACATATTTTTCGCCTGTTGCCTGGTCAAAATATTCAAGGTTTTTGCCGCTTGTTTTGATATGCTGTGTGAGGTCGTAGTCTGTTCTGTCAGCCACACCCCAAAGTTCGCCCCAGCCAAATGGGAATTTGTATTCAAAGTCGGTTGTAGCTTTGGAATAGAAGCAAAGTTCTTCAGGGTCGTGGTCACGAAGTCTGAGGTTATCTTTGTTGATGTTAAGAGAATAAAGCCAATCACGGCAGAAGCTTCTCCAATAATCAAACCACTCAAGGTCAGTACCCGGCTTACAGAAAAATTCAAGCTCCATTTGCTCAAATTCTCTTACACGGAAGATGAATTTGCCCGGAGTAATTTCGTTTCTGAATGATTTACCTACCTGTGCTACACCGAAAGGGATTTTTTTTCTTGTAGTTCTCTGCACATTTGCAAAGTTTGTAAAAATACCCTGTGCAGTTTCAGGGCGAAGATAAATTTCGTCTTTTGCATCCTCTGTTACACCCTGGAAAGTTTTAAACATAAGGTTGAATTGGCGAATATCCGTAAAATTATGCGCACCGCAATTTGGGCAAGGAATGTTATGCTCCTTAATATAAGCAGACATTTCCTCATTGCTCCAGCCGGCAACATTTGTGCCGTCAAAGCTTTCAATCAAATCATCTGCTCTGTGCCTTGTTTTACATTCACAGCAATCCATAAGCGGGTCGGAGAATCCGCCGAGGTGGCCTGATGCAACCCAAGTTTGCGGGTTCATAAGAATAGCACTGTCAAGCCCTACATTATATGGGTTTTCCTGAATAAATTTCTTTCTCCAGGCTTTTTTGATATTTTCTTTAAGTTCAACACCGAGCGGGCCGTAATCCCATGTATTTGCAAGACCGCCGTAAATCTCTGAACCCGGGTAAACAAAACCTCTACCCTTGCAAAGAGCAACAAGCTGGTCTAAAGTTTTTTCTGAATTATCCATTGTATTTTCCTCCGTTAGTTATATACACATTATTCTACTATGTTTTTGTTAATAAGTCAAATACATATTATTAAAATAAAAAAGGAAAAGTGTTTGTCACTTTTCCTTTTTAACGAACCTAATTTATATATTATACTTACCAGCCCAAACGCATAATTGTAAGTGTGCATTTGCCTGTTCCGTATTTATAGCATGCTTTGTGTCCTTCAGGTGTAAATATATCTACTCTGCCTACGCTTGAAAGGCCTGAACCACCTCTGTCAACTACTGTGTAGTTTGTTCCGTCAATATTTACTATTGAACCCATAGGCAACCAGTTACAAGCAATGTAGTACGGGTCTTTCATTCCGTTTGATACACGCTTGCCGCTTGCAGTTCTACCTGTACCTGTACCGCAAGTGCCGCAAGCACAGTAGTGTGTGTATCTGCCTGAAATTACTTGGCCTACTTTGTATCCCTTTTTATTCTTTACTCCGTTAGTCTTGACCTTGGCACCGTCTGTTTCCTTTGTGCCTACTTTTACTACCTCGCTTTTAGCTTTGGTAATAACATCTTTGTCAATAACTTTCTTAGTCTTTTTCTTACCATTTACATATTTTACTTGATAAGTTACATTGGCTTTGCCTTTTTTACCTTTTTTTACTACGGTTTCAATGCCTTCGTAAACATCATCATTTTCTTTTTCAATGGTACCGTATTTAACGCTTTCTTTTTTGGTAACTTCCTTGTATGTTACACGGTTAACAGTTACCTTGGTTTTTTTTGTAATCTGCTTATTTACAGATGGGGTAGTGTAATCATCACCGTCAAGTGTAACATTTGCTACATCAAGAAGTGTCGATACAGTTCCGTCTACAACCGGTACTTTGTATGTTTCACCGTCAACCTTAAGTGTGGTTGTTTTAGATGATATATACTTAATTTCCATACCGTCTGTAACAATATCATTAAGTGAGCAGCTAAGAGTAACTTTTTCGGTGTTAAATCCGATTTCGTCAAGTGCTTCCTTAACTGTGTCACCGTATACGCTGTATGTGTTTGTTACTCCATTGAATTCAACATTTATGTTGTTAAGTCTGTCAACTTTAATAACTCCGCCCTTACCTGCGTTAAAAGAGCTTATATCGAGTTTGTCTGTATCCTTCAATGTAACATTTGCTTGCGACAGGATTTCGATAGGTTCCGTTTCGTTTGTTGTAATTGTATAAGTGTTGTTATCAACTTTAATTTCAACAGTGTAGTTTGATACCATCTGTGCAAATGCAGTTGATGCAAAAATAATTATTGCTAACACAAACGCAATTACTGCCGTTACGACTTTGTGGCTTACGCCGCGTATGTCGCCGGTTGTTGATTGGTTAGTCATCTTAATCTCCTTTTGTGATAGAAATATTAGGGTTTCGCTTTGAAACATTGTTCCTAATACCGATACGAATGTAGCTACAAAAATTTCATATCGAGCAGAGTTGTTTTTTCTGCTTCACCGTTATTATTTCCTCGAGCGATTGCCATTATAGTGACAAATGCATAATGTGTCAATATTTCCGAAGATAAGATTTTGTATAATATGCACAAACGTTTTTAACATTGTGGTATGGTTACAAAACGGTTACACTATATCTTGTGGTTATATTCTTTAGCGATTTAGTGTGAGAAAGTATATTTTTGTAAAATCGTTAGAAATGCCACTTTAAATTCTTACAATTTGTAACATTTTATTTTACCGATTTTTAATAACTCAATATATTGTATAAAAATTCTAAAAACTAAAAACACTACCCATTATATAGATATTGTACGACAGCCTAACAGTTAGATAAAACAACAATCATTTCAAGCCCAAAAACAGTATATTTGTTCGATAAATAGCCTGAATACCGTTTGTTTTCCTCATATTTCTATATTATATATTATAATATATAATATATTATTTAAAACTATTATATATGTAAGCGTAAAATAAACCGGTAAGCTTAATTGCTTACCGGTTTTAGACTGTCGATAAAGTGGCTAAAGCGCGCCTCGTCTAAAGAAATTAAATTAACCTTCTTGCCTCCCTTGCAAAGGGTGCGGGTCTCCGGTGGAGACCTCTGCACAAAGTGCAGAAGCACCGACCGAACCGACAGGTGAGACGGTGGGTGCAACTTGTTGCACTCGGAGGGATTGAAAAAAAGCTTGGACATCGAGTCCAAGCTTTTTTGGCGCTTTCCGTCTTTTGCTCGGGGGAGTGAATTGTGCGAAGCACAAGAGACACGAGGCTCCAAATTCATTTATGAATTTGGCAGAAACAGTACGGTGTACTGTTTCGTAGCAAGTGAGAATAAAACAGCTCCCACTCGCAAAATACGAAATTTATCTCACTTTCTCAAAGTCTACTAGCGTGTTTGTTATTACTTTTTTGAATCAAGAGATTTTGTTATTTTTACATTTACGAAAATTGATATACCCGTAAGTAAAAGGCCAAATATAATACTGATAAAGCAGGAGCCTTTTATCGCATTGCCGAAAGCCTGCGAATATACCTGCGGTGATATATCAAGCCTCTGTGCTGTTTTAAATATCAGGCACAAAACAGAAGATACCGTAAATATCATACCTGAAGTGGTGAGCGAAGCAAAAATGTTAAACATTATTTCGCGTGAACGCCTGTATAAAACAAGAAGCATAATAATAGGCACAGCCATAAGCAACATTCCTATTGATATAAGGCGGGAAGAATTACTGTTTAATGTGCCGATGTAGCTTACAAGAGTATCAGCATTGTTAAAACCAAAGCAATCGTTATATGCTTCGGTAGCTTTTATGGCAGTGTTGTGTATAAGTTCGCTGTCATATTGCATATTGTTTCCCTCAAGATACTCTTTGCAAAGCGATTCAAACTGCTTAATTTGATTTTTTGAGTACAATGTAGGATTTTGGCTTGAATATAATTTGCCTATTACATTTGATGCGGCAGTGTCGTTTGTTTTAAACACGGTGTAAAATACTCTTGCCGGAATTGTGCTTTGCGCTTCCAGTACGGCAACCCTGTCTTTAAAAGCCGTTTCGCATTGCTCATTTACATTGCTGTATTCAAAAACACGGTTCATATACCCCTCGTTTAAAACGGTGGATTTGGCAATAAGCGTTCCGAAAAATAAAATAGAGCCGATAGAAAAAAGCATTGTTAGGATAAAGCACATAGCTTTTCGCGATTTTGAAAGTGTCATATGCCCTCCTATGCGTTTACTTTTGTGCCGGTTTTCATAACTGCAACACAAACATAATATTCATTTGATATTCCTGCGCCTACGCTGTTATCGGTATAAAGCACCAGCGCCCTTGAAAGCCCGGCGCCGACTTTTTTCAGCTCGTAATCGTTTTTAACCGTAAGTGTTTTTATTACTTCATATTCGTATGATGAATAAAAGGTGTCAATATTTATTAAATCACCTTTTGAAGCAAGCTTGATTTTAGAACTGTTGTTTTTATAAACTTGCGCAAAGCAAGGCCCTATTTCGCCCGGCAAAGTGCTGTTTAAATCAATATTGAATTTATCATTTGCGTTTACTGCACTTGCATTATAAATAAGCGGCAGGCTTTTATCTTCAAAATTCACATTGCCGATTATTGAATTAGCCTCAAGCTTTTGAAAAGATGATTTTGCAATAATTCCGTTTTCTTCTTTAATATCAAGCGAAGTGACTTTTTTGATTTCATCACTTTGAACGCTTGCGTTTATAAAAGAGTTGTTTGATTCAAGTATATCAACACTTCCCACAAATAAAACGGAAAGTATTATTGCAAGAACTACGGGAAGAAAAATCCCGTTTAAAACTAATCTTTTTTCATTTTTTGTCATATTAAGCCTGTTATCTGTTCATATCCTGCGCCTGAAGAGCATTTTGCATAAAGTTATTTTTCTTCTTTTTAGGTTTGTATGCAGGTGGGTTTTTAAGCTTTTTCATAAGTTTGCTGTTATTCTTGGCAGTGAGCTTGTTAATTTCGTGAACAGGGCCTGACATATATTCTGACATATATTTATCTGCAACTGCCATCATATCCTTGTCATTTTGCATTGCTCCCAAAATTGTTACGCCGATAACATCCTGCACTTCGTTTGTGCCGTCTTCGTAAACTTCGTTAAGCATTTTGAAAAGCTTTTTCTGCTCTGCTGTGTTTCCGTTTTTGATTACATCAAGCACCTTTGCAGTTCCGACTTGCGTAAAAAATGTTTCAGGTAAAAATTCGCCGTAAGCAACAATGTTTTTCTTGATTTCATCCTTATATTCAGGGTAGAGTGTGCCGAAACGGTTTGCAAGTGAGTCGCAATCGTAGCTGATGATTCCGTTTTTGGCCTTGGTTCTTGATACAGCTTTCGGCATCTTGACCTTATCAAGATTTACTTGTTTTCTTGCCTTGAAAATGCCTGATATTTCATCGTTGATTTCATTGCCGAGACTTTTTGCATCTTTTTCATTATAAGTTTCGGCATCGTAAAGCGAGCGTGAAATTGTTTCAAACTTAGGCTCGTCTGCCTCGTAATCATAGCAGCATTCAAATGCCATTGTGCTTGCCTGCATATCATAAGCAATTCTGTAAGCTCCTTTTTCGCCGGCAAAAGTAATGCTCTTTTCATCTTCGTTTACTTTTTTAAATTCAAGTTCGGTATTTGTTTGATTAAGCTGTTTTTCAGCAATTTTGAAAACTTCACTAATTTCCATATCTTTATCTGCTCCAAAAATAATATTAAATCAAAGTTTTTAATTAGCTTATTATAACATTAAAAAGGCCGGTTGTCACTATATTTTTTATATATAAACTGTAAATATATTATAATTATAAAAATCTTTATTATAATTATAAGTATTTGTATATAATACATTATTGATTATTACTTGTGATTGTGCTAAAATATTATGAATATATATATGCGTAGGTGACTTAAAATGAGTAATGAAAATAAAAAGTTAACACTTGCAGTAATTTTCGGCGGTGTTTCATCAGAACATGATATTAGCTGCATTTCAGCTAAGGGCATTATTTCAAATATTGATTATAATAAATATAATGTAATTCTTCTCGGCATCACAAAAGACGGCAGATGGTATATTTTTAATGATGATATTTCACTTTTACCTAATGACAGATGGACCGAATCTAAAAGTCTTATTCCGGCTTACATATCACCTGATACTTCAGTCGGCGGTATAGTTACCGCAAAGGGCGAAATTATCAAGCTTGATTGCGTATTCCCTGTTCTTCATGGTAAAAACGGAGAGGACGGAACTATTCAGGGCCTTTTGCAGCTTGCTCAAATTCCGTATGTAGGCTGTGACGCCACATCATCAGGTGTGTGTATGGATAAGGCTGTTGCAAACGCTGTGGCAGACGCTTTTGATATTCCGCAGGCAAAATGGTGCGCTTTCACCCAGTATACTTTTAATAAAGATAGGCAACAATGTATTGAATATGCAGTTAATAAGCTTGGTTTTCCTATTTTTGTTAAGCCTGCAAATGCCGGCTCTTCTGTCGGAATTACAAAGGCGCATAATGTAAATGAGCTTATTGAAGCTATGGCTGTTGCATTTAAGGAAGATAAAAAAGCTGTGCTTGAAGAATTTATTGACGGGCATGAAGTTGAGTGTGCGGTTTTGGGCAATGATGAGCCTATCCCTGCCGAAGTGGGTGAAATTAAAGCTGCGGCAGATTTTTATGATTTTGACGCAAAGTATAATAATCCGCAAAGCGAACTTTGTATTCCTGCCGATATTCCTGAAGAAAAGCGAAACGAAGTCAGGGTGCAGGCTGTAAAGGCATATAAGGCACTCGGCTGTGAGGGAATGTCACGAGTTGACTTTTTTGTAAGAAAGAGCGACGGTGCGGTTTTGCTTAATGAAATAAATACTATTCCGGGGCAAACACCTATCAGTATGTATCCAAAACTTTTTGAAGCAGCAGGCGTACCGTATAAGGAGCTTATTGACAGGCTTATCGGATGTGCGCTTTCTCGTGGCGGTAAATTCTGATTATGGAAAAGGTACTTATTGAAATCATAGGTTCGCAAAATATTGATAATCAGTTTGATAAAACCGAGTTTAAAACAGTCGGCACATTTGAAGAGCTTGAAGAAAAATATGTTATAAAATATAAAGAAGAGCAGGATGCCGGCGAGGAGCCTATCAATGTAAGCGTAGTTGTTTTAAAAGATGAAAGTTCGGTTGAAATGACTCGTGAGGGTGCAGTGGTATCAAGGCTTGTAATTGAGCGTTCACAAAGAAATCTTTGCCATTACGGTACTGCTTACGGTGAAATTCTTATGGGCATTTGCGGCCATTCCATTGAGCATGAATTTAATGAAAACGGTGGCAAATTCACCTTTGGTTATGATATAGATATTAACGGGGCTTTGGCTTCAAAAAATCGTGTAAAGCTTAGTTATAAAAAGAAGAAGCAACCTAAATAACAGGAGTATAAAGATGTCAAAATTAGTTAAACAGACCGAAAATGAATTAAAAATAATTATTGAAAATGCAGTTAACAAAGCAATGGCAAGCGGTGATTTGCCTCAAGCTGAAATTCCTCAGTTTAACATCGAAAAGCCGGCTAATAAAGATAACGGCGATTATTCAACAAATGTTGCAATGGCAGGCGCGCGTGCATTTAAAAAAGCACCGAAAATGATTGCCGAAGCTATTGAAAAATATTTGGAACTTGGCGGTACTGTTTTTGAAAAAGTTGAAATTGCAGGCCCGGGATTTATGAATTTCTTTTTATCCCAAAAGTTTTATTCGAATGTACTTAAAGATGTATTTGCCTGCGGTGAAAACTATGGTAAAAGCGATTATGGCAAGGGCAAGAGAATCCTTGTTGAATTTGTATCTGCAAACCCGACGGGGCCTATGCATATCGGCAATGCGCGCGGCGGCGCAATAGGTGACTGCCTTGCAAGTGTGCTTGATTGGGCAGGATACAGTGTTAACCGTGAATTTTATGTTAATGACGCAGGTAATCAGATAGAAAAATTTGCAACTTCACTTGAAGTTAGGTATCTTCAACATTTTGATTCCTCGATTGAACTTCCTGAAGATGCATACCACGGCCAAGATATAGTTGACCACGCAGAAAATTTTATTGCCGAATATGGCGATAAATATGTTAATGCGCAGTCGAGCGAACGCCGCAAAGCACTTGTGGATTATGCGTTGCCTAAAAATATCGCCGGGCTTGAAAGAGACCTTGGCAGATACAGAATTACTTATGATAAATGGTTTAGGGAATCAACGCTTCATAATGACGGTTCGGTTAAAAAAGTTATTGACGCACTTAAAGAAAAGGGCGTTACTTATGAGCAAGACGGTGCATTATGGTTTAAGGCAAGTGAATATGGCAATGATAAAGATATAGTGCTTGTAAGGGCTAACGGGCTTCCTACTTACATTGTGCCTGATATTGCTTATCATTATAACAAGCTTGTTACTCGCGGATATGATAAGGCTATTGATGTTTTGGGGGCTGACCACCACGGTTATGTACCGAGGATGAAGGCGGCTTTAACTGCTCTCGGTCTTGATGCATCAAGGCTTGATTGCGTTATTATGCAAATGGTAAGGCTTGTAAGAGACGGTGAAACCATTAAACTTTCAAAGCGTTCAGGCAAGGCAATTACACTTAATACCCTTATTGATGAAGTTCCGCTTGACGCGGCAAGATTTTTCTTTAATTTAAGAGAGCCTAATTCTCATTTTGATTTTGATTTGGAACTTGCGGCAAAGCAGTCAAGTGAAAATCCTGTATATTATGTTCAATATGCGCACGCAAGAATTTGCTCAATCATTAAAAAAGCGCAGGAGCAGGGTGTTCAGCTCAGAACTCCTAATGATGATGAACTTGCACTTCTTAATTCTAAAGAGGAAAAAGACCTTATTCGTCATCTTTCAGCTCTTACCGATGAAATCGTTGCTTCGGCAAAAGCATATGACCCGGCTAAAATTACACATTATGTTATTGAGCTTGCTACTCTTTTCCATAAATTTTATAATGCACAAAGAGTAATGCTTGATGATAATGAACCTCTTATGCAGGCAAGGCTTTACCTTTGCTCTGCTGTAAAAAATACAATTTATAACATTTTAACTATGCTTAAAATAACTACTCCTGAAGTTATGTAAGAGAGGTAAAATATGGCAAACATTAAGGATAAGGCGCTTTATTTTGTAGGAAATAAGCTACTTAAATATGTTTATAAAAACCCTCAAAAAAATATGCTCAAACTTGTCAAGTTAGGTAAAGCAGTTGCAGGTAAAATGTACCCTGAAAGTACATTTACCAAGCCTATTGAAATCATAAGCGACGAAACTAATGTTTGGCATAAATATTTGTTTAATGGGCTTAATGATATTGACCCTGATTTTTTCAGGTCGGCAGTTCTTACTTTTGCAATTGATTTGGGGCTTAACGGTACTAAAACACTTCGCAAAAAGCGTGAAGAAGAGCATTGCAATATTCCTTGGGTTATTCTAATGGACCCTACTTCTGCCTGCAATTTAAGGTGCAAAGGCTGTTGGGCGGCTGAATACGGCCATAATTCAAACTTAACTCTTGATGAAATGCGCAAAGTTGTGCGTGAAAGCAAGGCGCTCGGTACTCATTTTTATATGTTTACGGGCGGCGAACCTCTTATTCGTAAAAAGGATATTTTAACTCTTGCAAGGGAAAATAAGGATTGCATATTCCTTGCGTTTACTAACGGTACGCTTGTTGATGACGCATTTTGCGAAGATATGAAAAAGTGCGGTAACTTCGCACTTGCACTTTCAATTGAGGGTGACGAAGCTGTTAATGACAGCAGGCGAGGTGAAGGTGTTTACCAAAAAACTCTTGCTGCAATGAAACTTCTTAAAAAGCACAAATGCCTTTTCGGTACATCTATTTGCTACACTTCCCAAAACTATGCAAGCGTAACAAGTGATGAATTTTATGATTTTATGATTGAAAACGGTGCTAAATACGCTTGGTATTTTCACTATATGCCGGTAGGTGCAGATGCGGATACAGAGCTTCTTTTATCTCCTGAACAAAGGGAGCATGTTTACCGCACTATTCGTAAAAACCGAAACAGTAAAACCGGTAAGCCTATTTTTACCGTTGATTTCCAAAACGATGGTGAATTTGTAGGTGGCTGTATTGCCGGCGGGCGTAACTATTTTCATGTTAACAGCGAGGGCGATGTTGAACCTTGCGTATTTATTCATTACAGTGATTCAAATATCAGGGAAAAGAGTGTTATTGAATGTTTGAAATCTCCGCTTTTCCACGAATATTATAAGGGCCAGCCGTTTAATGATAATATGCTTCGCCCTTGCCCAATGCTTGAAAATCCGCAGGCACTCAGAAAGCTTGTTAAAAAAACGGGTGCTAAATCAACAGACCTTATTCAAAGCGAAAGTGCAGATGAACTTTGCGCAAAGTGTGACCTCTATGCTCAAAATTGGGCGCCTAAAGCAAAGGAAATTTGGGAGGAGCAGGAACGCTTCCGCCCATTCACACAGTATTATAGGGATACACCCGAGGGCAAAGCAGAAAAAGCAAAGAATAAAGAATAAAAAAACCACAATGTACTGATACTGATGTACATTGTGGTTTTAGACTATTGATAAAGCGGCTAAAGCGCGCCGAAAAAAATAAAATAACCTTTTTGCCTCCCTTGGAAAGGGAGGTGGGTGCAACTTGTTGCACTCGGAGGGATTGTGAAAAAGAGCTTGGACATCGAGTCCAAGCTCTTTTTGGCGCTTTTTGTCTTTTGTTCGGGGGCAGTACCATCGTACAGCTCCCGCTCACAAAATACAAAATTTATCTCACTTTCTCAAAGTCTTTCAGCGCGTAAAAATTTTTCTAATTATTTATTTCTGTAAATAATAGCTTCTCTTTCAGGGCCGTTTGATACCATTGTGATAGGATGGCCGATTTCTTTTTCAATGAATTCTACATAATCCTTTGTTTCCTGAGGAAGTTCATCATAATTCTTAATTCCTCTGATATCACAATGCCAGCCTTTCATTGTTGTAAATACAGGCTTGCACTTTTTAAGTGTCGGGGTAGTAGGGAAGTCTTTAATGATTTTACCGTCAACTTCATAGCCGGTGCAAACTTTAATTTCTTCAAGGTATGAAAGGCAGTCAAGTGCAGTCATTACAACTTGGGTAGCGCCCTGGCATTCAACACCGTAGCGTGTAGCTACGCAGTCAAACCAACCGACTCTTCTCGGTCTGCCTGTTGTAGCACCGAATTCGCCCTTGTCACCGCCGTGAATACGAAGCTCCTGTGCTTCATCTTCATCAAGGATTTCTGATATAAATTCACCTGCGCCTACTGCTGATGAATATGCTTTTGTAACAACAATAATATCCTCAATTGAATGTGGCGGAAGGCCTGCGCCCACAGCACCGTAACCTGCAAGGGTTGAAGATGAGGTTACCATTGGGTAAATGCCGAAGTCAGGGTCTTTAAGTGTGCCGAGCTGACCTTCAAGAAGAATGTTCTTTCCCTCTTTAAGTGCATTTTGAAGATATGCGTGTGTATCGCAAACATAAGGTGCGATTTTTTCCCTGTATTCAAGGCAGGTTTTGAAAAGTTCGTCTTCATCAAGAAGTGGCTTGTTATATACATATTTGATAGTAAGATTTTTGAGTGTGCAGATATTTTTAAGCTTTGCTTTGAGTGTTTCATCATCAAAAAGCTCATTTACCTGAATGCCGATTTTAGCATACTTATCACTAAAGAAAGGTGCAATACCGCTCTTTGTTGAACCAAATGCATTTTTGCCGAGCCTTTCTTCTTCATATTCATCAAGTAAAATATGATATGGCATAAGGATTTGCGCCCTTTCGCTTACTAAAAGCTTAGGGTTAAGTCCGGCTTTCTTAACATCATCGAGCTCTTTGCAAAACTTGTTAATATCAAGTGCAACACCGTTGCCGATAATGCAAGTGGTGTGGTCATAGCATACGCCTGACGGCATAAGGTGGAATGCGAACCTTCCGTGCTCGTTTATAATTGTGTGGCCTGCATTTGCACCGCCTTGAAAGCGAATTACAATATCACTTTGGCCTGCAAATAAATCGGTGATTTTGCCTTTACCTTCGTCGCCCCAGTTAGCTCCGACAATAGCTCTTACCATTTTAAAAATCTCCTACTTTTAATTATTAGAATTCAAACATTAAGGGCACAGTGATGGATTGTTCACTACGCCCTTGATTTATTATATAATAGGTATACTGTAAAGTCAACTTATTTTTGAATTTTGCCGCCTTTGTTGCCTGCGTACTTTACTTTTGTAATCTTGATTTTGCCGACTTTTTTGGTGAGGTAAATACCCTTTTTCTTATTTTTCTGAATTTTTACACCGTTTATTGAGCCTTTTGCTTTGTTTGTGTAATAAATTCCGTTGCCTCTGTTTTTGGATACAGTGCCTTTCTTAATATTTGTTGTTGAAGAAAGGGTGGAGTAAATACCGTCTTTCTTATTGTTTGATACAGTGCATTTGTTAATTGTTGCTTTTGATTTTTTAAAAATGTAAATTCCGTTTTTCCCGCTTTTGCTGATTTTTGCAGAATTTATTGTTACATTGTTTCCTTTTTGTACTGCAATGCCACACTGCTTGTTTGACTGAATGGTATCCCCGTTTATTTTTGATTTTCCTTTACATTCGTTCACAAAAATTCCGTGCTTTTTATTACCGGAAATGCGGTTTTTATTAGTTGTCATTGTGGAATTTTTATAGCAGAAAATACCGTTTTCTTTATTGCCGGAAATGGTATTTGCAGATATGCTTGCTGATGATGAAGTAAGGTTGATACCGTGCTTTTTTGCACCGGTCAATGTATTGCTTGCAATATTTACACCTTTTGATTTATCAAGAATAATTACATTTTGAACATACGGTATGTTGTTTGCGTTAATTGTGTTTGCGTTGATTGTGGCATTTGTTGAGTTTTCAAGCCTTAAGCCAAATACATTATCTTTGGTGCTGTAAGCAGAATTGTTGAAGAGAACTGTGTTTTGCGATACATTTATATTCTTTGTTCCTACAAGCCAAATTGCATTTGCGCCTCTGCTTATTGTAATGTTGTTTGACGATACATTTACATTTTGCGCGCTGTAATCACCTGCAAGTACAATACCGTCATTTGCTGTTAAATTTTCACCGTAAAGCCTGATTCCGTAAGGAAATTGCTTTGATGATGTATCTGCTGTGTCAACAACGGTTATGGTGTTGCCGCAAATTGATGAAGCGGTGTCAATTGTAGGTGCATATGATTTGCCCTGGCAAGTGTATGTGTTTGGCCTGCTGCCGTCACTGTTTTTAGGGTTTATTGTTTTGTAGTAAATACCCGAGCCGCAGTTATTTATAACATTATTGTTGATATTAACATTTAAAAATGCAGATGAAAGAATTGCATATCCCGCAATATTGTTAAATGTGTTGTTTGATATATTGATGTTTGACATATATTTGCCGGAAAATACACTGTGTGAACCTACACCGCGGTTTACATTATTAAATGTATTGCGGGTGATGTTGATATTTGTATTCATAGTTCCATCATATGCTTTTGGATAATCCTTGTAGTTTGGAAAATGCTCTTTATCAAGAATATCAAGCTGGATGGCTTCCATATTGTCGCCCTTTTTGTTGCCGTGGCCTGTAAAAGTACAGTTTGTAACATTGATATTGTCACATCCGGCAAAGGTGAGGTGATGCCCGTCTGAGCAGTCTTTAAATGTAGCACCGTTTATTGCTACATTGCTTGCGTGTGCAAAGCTTAATATACTTCCGTCGGTTTTGTTTGCATCAAATGTGCCGCCGTTAATTGTAATGTTTTTATAGTAGCTGTTGCCGGTAGGGGCGTCTTGGTTTTGCCCAATTGCAAGAAGCGTGCTGTTTTGATAATTTTTAATAAAAGTTGCGCCTGCACAGTTAAAGGTTGTGTTTGAATAAATTACAAGCCTTTCGCTTAAATTGTATGTTCCGGTGACGGTAACGGTTAACGGGGTTGAGGAATTATGCTTATTTTTATCAAGCTCTTCCTGAATTGCCTGCGCGCTTGAATAATTGTTTGCAAGTGCTACCGTGCCGAAACCAAGGCACGCTGTTACAATTATAATCAGCGATAATGTGATTGATAAAACTTTTTTCATAATATTAACTCCTTTTAATTTATTATATATTATTATAACATAGGTGTTTTAATGTTGTAAATATAAAAATTCTATGATATTATATAACAAAAGATTATTTACAGAGGTATAAATATGAAGATTTATAATGTAATGCAATACGGTGCAAAGGGTGACGGAAAAACAAATGACGCTTTTTCAATCCAGCACGCTATTGATGATTGTGCAAAAAACGGCGGCGGTCAAGTTGTATTGCCGAGCGGATATACTTTTTATTCCGATTCCATAAGGCTTAAAAAGAATGTTGATTTTCATATTCAAAAGGGCGCAACTATTAAAGCCACAAGTAATATTGACGGATATATCAGGCCTAATAAGCTTATTAACGACCCTAAAACTGCTCTTATCGGCAACCCTGTAACAGGTAAGCCGAGCTTCGTTTTTATCTATGCTTATGAAGCAGACGGTTGCTCAATTTCAGGTGAGGGTACGATTGATGCTAACGGCCACGCATTCGTTGCGCGCAAAGACCAATATTATGTAACAGGTGATTTTTATCCTCGCCCGACGGTAATGTATGTTGAAAAAAGTAACCATATTTCTTTTAGGGATTTCACTGTTATTGACGCACCTTTCTGGACTCTTCATCCGGCAGGCTGTGATGATGTACTTATTGATAAAATCAGAATTTTAAATGACCTTGATGTAGCAAACAGTGACGGTATTGACCCTGACCACTGCTCAAATGTCAGAATTCTCGGCTGCCATGTAACTTGCGCAGATGATTGCATTTGCCTTAAAGCTTCTAAAGGTAACAGCGAATACGGCCCGTGCGAAAATATAATTATTGACGGATGCACACTTATTTCCACTTCTGCCGCAATTAAAATCGGCACAGAGGGTGTAGGAGATTTTAAAAATGTAATTGTGTCAAACTGTATAATCAGCCGCTCTAACAGGGGACTTTCAATTCAAATTCGTGACGGTGGCTCGGTTGAAAATGTAAGCTATTCCAATATTATTATTGAAACAAGGCGTTTTTGCCCTGATTGGTGGGGTACTGCCGAACCTATTGTTATCACAACTTTTAATCGTGATGAAAATACAAAGAGCGGTACAATTAAAAATGTAAGATTTTTCAATGTTACAGCCAAGGGCGAAAATGGTGTTCTTATCCACGGTAATGAAGAAAATATTATTGAAGATATAACTTTTGAAAATTGCAAAATTGAACTTACCAAAACAAGCAAATGGCAGTGTGGCCTTTATGATTTGCGCCCTTGCCTTGATTACGGTGTTGAAAGCTATGATAACTCTGCATTCTTTATCCGCTTTGCTAAAGATGTAACTATCAGAAAGACAAAAACACGCTGGGGTAATCTTTGCGATAATTATAAATATGCAATTGACGCTAAAAATGTAGAAAATCTGTTACTTTCGGATTTTGACGGTCACAGTGTTGATGAAAGTATGGATGATTATAAGCTTGATAATGTAAGTCTTATTAAATAATAAATTTAAGTGGGGTATAATTATGGTAGAATTAAGAGGATTTAAAGTAAACAGCCTTGAAGTTGAAAACAGAGCAGTTCCGGGAACTGAACTTAAACTTCAAAATCAGGTTAAGTATAATGTAAATTATATGGATGGCGAAAAGAAGTGCATCGGCCTTTTGGAACTTCGTGTGCTTGATGCCGACCATCAACCGTTTAATGTTAAAATTGATGCAGTTGCCGAATTTTCATACGGTGAGGATGATGAAAAGCCGGAAATTCACACCGCTTCTTTTGACCAGCTGTTTCCTTTTATAAGAGAAATTATACATAATGTAACGGGATATACCGGTATGCCGGGCCTTCTTATTCCTATTATTAAGCTTAATAAGGATACTGTTAAGGTCGGCGGACCGTCAGGTGAAAATTCGCCGTTAAATTAAAATGTGCAAAGAAAAAAGCAGGCTCGTTGAGCCTGCTTTTTAATGTTATTCTTATTAGTTAAATTAAGCGTTAACCTTTTTTGCAAGGTTGCTCTTCTTTCTTGCTGCACAGTTCTTGTGGATGAGGTTGTTAGCAGCAGCCTTGTCAATCTTCTTAACTGCGTCTTTAACAAGTGCGTCCTTATCAGCTGCGTTTGTTTCAATAGCAACATTGGCCTTTTTGATAGCTGTCTTAAGTGCTGAATTAGCAGCCTTGTTAGCAGCAGCCTTCTTTGCGTTAACCTTAACTCTCTTCTTTGCTGACTTAATGTTTGGCATCTTTTTCACTCCTTTAATATCGTGATGTGTATATACGGGAATACTATTCCCTTGTGTTCTAATGCTTAAACATATTATCACAAAGTTTTTAAAATTGCAAGTATTTTTTTACTTTTGGGCATACTTTTATTAAAAAAACTTTGATTTTAGGTGATTTTTATGGAAATTCGCACTGATTTAGCGGTTGAATCATATGAAAACGGCGGCAAAACTCTTATTGACGGTGTTAAGGTTGAAGAAAATGAAAATGTAACCGTTGTATCTGTGCTTAATAATAACGGTGCGGCGGCACTCGGCAAACCCATTGGCAAATACATTACTTATTGTGCCGACACTTCGCTTGATGATACACAGATTTTTGACGGCAGGCTTGATGATTTATCAAAAATATTATCTTCCCTTTTACCCTCGGGCGTTAACAGCGTTCTTGTAGCCGGGCTTGGCAATAGCGATATTACGGCAGATGCACTCGGCCCAAAGGCAGTTAATTATGTTCTTGCTACCCGCCATATTATAAATGATTTAAGTGAAAATAATGATTACTTTTCTCAATTTTTTAATGTATCATCTATTTCAACCGGTGTGCTTGGTGATACGGGGATTGAATCTGCCGAAATCATAAAAGGTGTGGCAAATCAAATAAATCCCGATTGCGTAATAGTAGTTGATGCACTTTCGGCTTCATCTTCTTCCCGCTTGGGTACTACCGTTCAGCTTTCGGATGTCGGCATTGCTCCCGGTTCGGGTGTCGGAAATCACAGATATGAAATATCAAAGCAAACCTTGGGCGTTCCTGTTATTTCAATCGGTATACCCACTGTTGTATCAACTTCCGTAATTTGTGGCAATGATGATTCATCTGCAATGTTTGTAACTCCCCGTGAAATTGACAGAATAATTGAGCATGGTGCAAAGCTTATCGGTATGACTGTAAATATGTGCCTTCAAAAAAATATTGACGCAAAAGATTTATTTTCTTTGGTCGGGTGATATATTTCACTTTTTTTCGCCATATATATTAGGTATAAAATAATATATATTATTGGTGAAGATATGAAAAAGGAAATATATACTTTGATAATTAAATCCGTATTGGCTATTTGCATAACTGCCGTTACGATAACCGTTCTGCCTAAAAGTTCTGTTATTGATAATACTAAATCAATTGATGTTTTTTCACCTGCACAAATTGTTTCTTCTATTAAAAATAAGCGCAGCAATAAAAACAGCACCGCAAAAAAAGCAACGACAAGCAAAGAAAATAATGAAAGCACCGTTTCCGAGCAGCAGGTTTCCTCCGATATAACTGCAGTCCCGCCTGACATTCAGGAACTTATGGACAAAGCTCAAAAAAATTTATCTAAAGAAAAGAAAATCGGCAAAACTACCGAAGAAGCGTATTTCGGTGGAGGAACACTTGTTAAAAGCGGAAATATCGAACTTCAAAGCAAAATACCCGAAAATTTTTATAAGGTGGATGCTGATAAATTACTTGAGCAAAAAGCAGATTTAAAAATTAAAGATGCCTCAAAACCAACCGTTTTGATTTATCACACGCATACTACCGAATCATATTCACTTTTGGATGTTGGTTATTACACCGGCTCACTTGATACCCGTTCAAAAAAAGCTGATAGAAATATGGTGCGTGTAGGTGATGATTTGTGTAAATATCTAAATGATTTGGGTATAAACACAATTCACGATACAGAAATTCACGATGAAGATTATACCGGTGCGTATAAGCATTCACGCAAATCTGTTTTGAAATATCTTGAAGAATATCCTACGATTGATATTACTATTGATGTTCACCGTGACGATATAACATATCAAAACAAAACAAAGGTTAAGCCAACCGCAACAATTGCGGGTAAAAAAGCGGCACGAATGATGATTATAGCCGGGGCGGAATACGGTTCTGTTGAAAATTATCCAACCTGGGAATATAATTTGCGTTTCGATTTAGCTGTTCAAAATAAGGTTAATAATATGTATCCCTCGCTTATGCGCCCGATACTTTTTGCCGAGCGTAAATATAATATGGATTTAACCCATAATTCTTTTCTGCTTGAAATAGGAACTGATGCAAATACTCTTGATGAAGCAACATACTCGGCACGCTTGTTTGCCACTGCACTTGCACAACTTTTAAAGGATGATTATATTGAAAAATAAAATGAAGGTAGTTTTAATATTTATGATGTCAGCAGTTACATTAACTGTGGGAATATCGCTTGCTTATTACAATACTTGCTCTTTGGCATTTGATACCGAGCCTGTTATTGCTTCTGTTGATGATGATAATATTACTTTTTTGGATTTTTCTGTATCCCGTAAAGAATTGAAGAAAATAAAAAAGGATATAGAAAACATTCTGCCTAAAGAATCAATAAATATGTAATTTGCTATACTATTATAATAAGGGTAATTTAATTTGCCCTTATTATTTTTTGCCTAAAAGTCGGACAAACTACATCATTTAGTGCATTATATATAATGTATATAATATATATAGTGAACACGGTATTTTGCAGAAAATGGAACGCTTGGTAGGGTGTGACAAAACCAGTTGACAAAGGGAGAAATAGGTGGTAATATGTGAAAGTCGCAAGAAAAGAGCGGCGAGCAAAAGTAC
>ERZ791840.95-NODE-95-length-69671-cov-21.642482_pt1 | contig 69671 bp, 65 predicted proteins | sample MGYA00510291_ERZ791840 | MGnify/ENA primary metagenome ERZ791840 (study PRJEB30046, sample SAMN00715256) | human gut metagenome | study: EMG produced TPA metagenomics assembly of the A metagenome-wide association study of gut microbiota in type 2... | reverse complement strand
TCTGCTTTTTTGATATAGAAACCACAGGATTTTCAAGAAATTATAACATAGTATATCTCATAGGCGCTGTATATTTCCGTAACGGAATAACACATTATTTACAGTGGCTTGCAGAATCCGATTCCGATGAAGCTTATATTTTATCTGCATTTAATGATTTTTTAAAAGATTTTCATACATTAATACATTTTAATGGGGATGCCTTCGATATTCCCTTTATTACTGAGCGTGCAGCACATCTTAATGTTGCACTTGACCTTTCGCATCTTGAAAGCCTTGACTTATATAAAACTGCCAGAAAATGTAAATCTATTCTGTCACTTTCTGACTATAAGCAGAAAACTATTGAACATTTTCTTGGAATAGAACGTGAAGATATGTATTCAGGCGGTGAACTAATTGATATATACAGAAAATTTGCAGCAAAACCTTCTGATACAGCACATAACGAATACAGGAAGCTTCTCCTTCTTCACAACCATGACGATATAGAAGGAATGCTAAGCCTGCTTCCACTTGTTTCCTATTATGCAATAATTATGAATTCTTACACTGTTGACAATACTGTCATTGATAAAGATGCTGATTCCGATGGAAATGTGAGCCTTCGGCTGATTGCTGAATGTTCTCTGCCCGTAGGCGTACCCGTGGACAGGCATATATGTCTTGACAATATACATATTCTGATTAAGAACCGTACATTAACTCTTGTAATCCCGGTTATATCAGATACTTTGAAATATTTTTTTAAAGACTATAAGAATTATTATTATCTGACATCAGAAGACGAAGCCATTCACAAAAGCATTGCACAATATGTAGACAGTAATAACCGTGTTAAATGCTCTGCTTCTAACTGTTACACCAAAAAGGCGGGCATCTTTCTTCCACTCTATGACAATTGTGATTTAAACATATTTAAAAAAGATTATTCTGACCCGGAAAAATACTGCAGCACAGATGATATACTGTTAAAAAGCACTGACAATACAGAAAAATATATACATTCCGTTATAAATCATATATTTTCATAATTAAAAATGCGTAACCAGACTGATATTATTCCGGTTACGCATTTTATTAATTAGTCTTTCTGTAGAAGAAAAGATGGTCATAGCTGTATCCCATATCCTTATAACCGATTATCTGTTCAGTATTACCTACAAACAGGCATCCATCAGTAACTAAAGATTTATTAAACTTCTCATATACATCTTTCTTGGCTTCTTCCGTAAAATATATAAGAACATTCCTGCACACAATAAGATGACAGCCTGTTGGATATGGATCCTTTAGAAGATTACTCTTCTTAAACTCAACACATCTTTTTATATCATCAGATATTTTATAAAACCTGTCGCCCATCTTTTCAAAGTACTTATCCTGGAATTCCTTAGGAAGTCCCTTTATGCTGTTTTCACCATATACACCATCTTTAGCCTTCTCAAGAACCTGTTCATCAAGATCTGTCGCAATAATCTTAATATCCCTCATAGGTACTTTCTTTGCAAGTACCATAGCAAGTGAATATGGTTCATCACCAGTAGAACATGCCGCACTCCATACCTTAAGTCTTGGTCCGAACTTACTTATCAAATCCGGCAGTATAACATCCTCCAGTGTCTTCCATAGATTCGGATTTCTATAAAATTCAGATACATTAATCGTAATATAATTAACAAATTCTTCTCTTAACCCTGTATCTTCCTTTATTGCCTTACAATAACTATCATAACCATCATACTTATGTCTTGCAATAAGTGTATCTATACGCCTCTTCATCTGTTTTTCCTTATATGCATTAAGGTCAATAGTTGTAAGACTCAGGATAAATTTCTTAAAATCCTCATAATCTTTAATCATAATCCCTCTTTTCTACATCGTTCCACAAAACAAATGTAATGTAAATTATTCTTAATTCTGTTATAATTCTATCATATTTTCAAAAAACCTGAAAGGATTATTTATAAACTAATGGATAATGAATCGCTTTTAAAAAATAAAATAATGGACGCAGCCAATCGTTCCTTCCGCCAGAATATATATACTTATACCAATTTCCTGGATATCAACGAGCAGTCAGTATTCGCACAGATGAGAAACGCACTTAATTTCGCAGCTTTTAAAACATACGGTGGCAATGATGCATGTGAAAGACAGATGATACAGTTTGGTTCTTACGAAACTCTTGGCTATGAAGAGGAATTTCCCATAGCTCTTATAAAGATATCTCCTCTTATAGAAAAATATGCTGAATCACTGTCACACAGAGATTACCTTGGTGCTCTTATGAATCTTGGAATTAAAAGAGAAATGCTTGGAGACATAAATATAAAAGGCAAGGACGCCTATCTTTACTGTGTTTCACATATTGCTGATTTCATAATTGACAACCTGTCTACAGTAAAGCATACACATATCCAGTGTACAAAGACTGATATTAACGATATCGAATGTTCACCTGAGCTTGAAGATATTGAAGTTTTATCTGCAAGTGAACGAATTGACGCTGCCGTTGCCAGCCTCACAAAGCTAAGCCGAAGTCAGGCAGTAGAATTATTCAGGGCAAGAAAAATATTCATAAACAGCCGTCAGATGGAAAACAACAGCTACCAGTTAAAAGCTAATGATATACTTGTTATCCGCGGAACAGGCAAATTCATCTATCAGGGGTGCGGTAGAGAAACAAAAAAAGGCCGTGTTTATCTTTCATTCAGAAAATATATTTAAAAAAGAGGCTGTTTTTCTACAGCCCCAAATTTCTATGTTTTTTTATCTTAAAATATATCAAATGAAACACAATACATAACATTCCAAAAACAACAATGGCAGGAACTCCATAAAAGATATATTCCATTCCATTTAAATAAATGCCATCACCCCTGTATTTTTGTTTAATAAGCAGTCCATTATTAACAAGTATAAAAACAATTACTCCAGATACCAGAAATGCTGCACTATAACCGCCAAACCATGCAAGAAGCTTTTTCCGGTCCGGCTTGTATGCAATGTAATTATAAATATAACAGCAGACTAATATTACAGGCACAATCATGTATATAATCAAACCAATAAAAAAGCCTTTATCTAATACCGTTTCATCAATATAATCTGAAATCAGTAAAATAATCCAGACTAATACACCAGCACATAAACCATTCACAATTGACAGCTTGTTTTTCGAATACATAACAATACCTCCGATTACCAGCATATTAAATGAGGCATCTGCCCACAGATGTGAACAAATGCCTCAACATAGAGCTTTTCAAAGCCCTTATAATATCTTTACTCTTCTGTTGCTGGAACTTCTTCCTGTGCTTCATTGTCGTTAAGTAATGCCTTAATGCTTAAGCTGATTTTCTTATCAGCTTCGTTAAGGTCAACAACCTTAGCTTCAATTTCCTGACCGATTGAAAGTGCGTCAGATGGCTTTTCAATACGATCTCTTGAAATCTGTGAAACATGAAGTAATGCATCGATACCATCTTCTAACTGGACAAATGCACCGAAATCTGTCATTCTTGCAACTGTTCCCTTAACAACATTACCTACAGCATACTTCTCTGCTGCGTTGTTCCATGGATTAAGGTCTGGATACTTAACTGAAAGTGCAATCTTATCTCCGTTAATCTCTTTGATAAAGCACTTAACTGAATCTCCAATCTTGTAAACCTTCTTAGGATTCTCTGTTCTTCCCCAAGACATCTCTGAGATGTGAAGAAGACCATCTACTCCGCCTAAGTCAATGAATGCACCGAAATCTGTAACATTCTTAACTGTTCCTTCGATTGTATCGCCTTCCTTAATCTTAGAAAGAACTGCCTCTGCTGCTGCCTTCTTAGCTGCAACAATAAGCTGCTTGCAATCACCGATAATCTTTCTGTTCTTAGGATCATATTCAGTGATAACAAATGTAACTTCCTTACCGTTATATACAGATAAATCCTTAACAAATGTATCTGAAATAAGGCTTGCAGGAATAAATACTCTTGCTTCATCAACGATAACCTCAAGACCACCCTTGATGTTCTTAGCTACACCTGTAATTGGCTCCTGATTATTAAATGCATCTTCAAGTTTCTTATTGCCATTATCTGCAACAAGCTTTCTATATGTAAGAGCAACCTGTCCCTCACCATCGTTTGATTTAAGAACCTTAGCCTTCATCTCATCTCCAACTGAGACTACAGTAGTAAGATCCACATCAGGAGCTGATGTATACTCTGAACGAGTAATGATTCCATCAGATTTGCCACCTATATTAAGTACAATTCTATCTGGCTTAACTGCAATAACTCTTCCGTCTACCACCTCTCCTGTACGGATTTCCTTCCATTCTTCGTTATCTAACATCTGTGCAAAGCTTTCTTCTGACATTAGTATAAACCTCCTCAATGATATTGTTTGGGGTTGATGCCCCGGCTGTAATACCTATGCAGTCTGATGATTCGAGCTTATCAAGCTCAAGGCCGCTAAGAGTCTGAATGTAAAAGGTTTCCTGACATTCCGTCTTGCAAATTTCATACAGTTTACGAGTGTTTGAACTACTGCTGTCCCCTATAACAATCATAGCATCAGCTCTTCGAGCAATTCGTCTTGCCTCGTTCTGACGCTCCTCAGTTGCATTACATATCGTATTACTAATGCAAATATTGTACTCTTTTTTCTTTATAATTTCAACTAAATCTTGAAATTTCTTGTAATTAAATGTCGTCTGGGATACCACACGCACATTTTTACTCTTGTCAAGTTTCAACTTTTCAGCTTTTTCAACTGTATCAACAACATGTACAGGTGTCTTGGACCACCCCATAATGCCTTCGACTTCAGGATGCTTCTCATTGCCAATAATTACAATCTGGTCACCTTCAGCACTTGCATCCTTTACAATCTTATGAATCTTTAATACAAATGGACATGTTGCATCAACAATCTTTGCCCCGCTGTTCTTTATTGATTCATATACTACCTTTGATACTCCATGTGATCTGATTATAACAGTTGACTCTTCAGGTTCTGGAATCTCAGATATATCATTAACAGCCTTAATGCCCTTACTCTCAAGTTCATTGACAACCTCAGTATTATGAATTATCGGACCATATGTATATACATTTTTATTGCCTGTCTCAGCATACACAGTATCCATTGCCCTCTGAACACCAAAACAAAAGCCTGCTGACTTTGCAAGTATTACTTCTTTCAATTATCTGCCCGCCTTCTTATCATCTATTATCTTACTTAAAGCAGCTACAACCTGTTCTATATTCATATCTGATGTATCAACAAGCACAGCGTCATCTGCCTGCTTTAATGGAGATATTGCTCTGTGCATATCTTCATAGTCTCTTTTTTCAATATCCTCTTTGATAGCATCAAAACTACAATCTTCACCTTTTTCCTTAAGTTCATCATATCTTCTCTTAGCTCTCGCATCAGAACTTGCTGTAAGATATATCTTTGCAAATGCATCCGGGAGCACTGTTGTTCCAATATCTCTTCCATCCATGATAACATCTGATTTCTTTGCCAGACCTCTCTGTAATGCAACCAGCTTAGTCCTTACAGCAGCATACTTAGATGTCTTTGATGCCATCTTTCCTGTTTCTTCTGTTCTTAAAAGTGATGTTACATTCTCGCCATTAAGAATAACCTGCTGCGCATCATCTTTATATTCAATGCTTATATCAATATTATCTACGGCACCATTAATTGCATTCTCGTCATCAGGATTAATACCGTTCTGTGAAAAATATACTGCCATTGCCCTGTACATTGCCCCTGTATCAACATATACATATCCTGATTTTTTTGCTAAAAGCTTTGCTATTGTACTCTTTCCTGCTCCTGCAGGTCCATCAATTGCTATTGCACTCATCTTCTCTGCTCCTTTAAATATATTATTGTATATGGCTTGCAGCAGCGTATGCTGTTGACCATGCTACCTGTAAATTAAATCCTCCGGTCACTGCATCAACATCTATAACCTCTCCCGCAAAATATATATTCTTAACCAGTTTTGATTCCATTGTTGAAGGATTAATCTCTTTAACATTAACCCCACCCTGTGTAATTATCGCTTCATTAAAGCCTCTCGTAGAAGTTACTGTCATGTCAAAATTCTTAAGCAGTTTCACTAAACGCTGTCTTTCTTCCCTTGTCACCTCATTAACCTTCTTTTCAGGCTTAATTCCCGACTGCATTACAATCACAGGAATAAGCTTCTTAGGAAGCAGCTCATCTAATGAATTCTTAAACGCCTTGTTCTGTTCCTTTGAGAAATCCCTTAATATTCTCTCATCAAGCTGTTCATCAGTGATTGCAGGCTTTAAGTCTATGCTTAATCTTACAGGTCTTTCCTTAACTATTCCCGTGATAACGCTGCTTGCGCTTAATATTACAGGACCGCTCACACCAAAATGTGTAAAAAGCATTTCTCCAAAATCAGTAAACACTTTCTTATCTTCATCATAAAATGTAACTTCTATATTCTTAAGACTAAGACCCATTAGAAGCTCTTCCCACTCTTCCCTTACATTAAGAGGCACAAGTGCCGGAAGTATTGGTGTAACGCTGTGTCCCAGACTTTTAGCAAATCTGTAACCATCCCCTGTAGAGCCTGTGGATGAATATGAATTACCGCCTGTTGCAATAACGCACGCATCACCTTTAATCTCCTTCTGTCCTGATGCATCTTTTACAACAACACCTGCAAATTTGCCATTCTCCTCATTCACAGCTACAACCTGTGTATTAAGAAGCACATTTACACCAAGTTTTTTCATCTGCCTTGAAAGTGCACCTATAACATCAGACGAATGGTCTGACTCCGGGAATACCCTGTTACCTCGCTCAATCTTGAATTTAAGTCCCAGCTCATCAAAAAATCCCATACAGTCATAGTTAGAAAACCCTCTTAAACTGCTGTACATGAACTTTTTATTGGTAACTATGCTGTTAAATATATCTTCTTCATCCCCGGCATTGGTAAAATTACATCTGCCTTTTCCTGTAATAAAAAGCTTCTTTCCAAGCTTTTCATTCTTTTCAATAAGTGTAACCTTATTATTGTTTCTGGCAGCAGTTATCGCAGCCATCATTCCTGCTGCACCACCGCCAATTATTATAACATTGCTCATTATCGCTCTCTCTTACTTTTCTTCATCAATAGCTGCATTATCCATGCATTTTTTCAATTCATTAACAACATTCTCATCTAACATATTAATCTCGTCATTGCCTGAATACTCGAAATTATCAACAAAAGCGTTTATTTTCTCAATATTTTCTACTACCTGTTCACTATTCTTAAGACATATTGATACTATTAAAGCATTAATAAGGCTCATTGGTGCAACAAGTGAATCAACTATTGATGCCATATCACTTCTTGCAAACAGGTTACATGATGAATACATATTCATTGGTGAGTGTACTGAATCTGTTATTGATATAACTCTTGCCTGTCTGTTATTAGCAAATTCCATTGCTTTAAGCGTTCTCATTGAATATCTGGGAAAGCTGATACCTATTGCAACATCGCCTTCACCTATGTACATCATCTGTTCAAACAATTCGTTAGTATTGCCAGTCTTTACTACCTGTACATTTTTCTTGACCATCCTAAGATAATACCCAAAGAATTCTGCGAGTGGTTCGCACGATCTTGCTCCAATTATATACACACTTTCTGCAGCCATTATATCCTCAACAGCCATATCAAAAGATGTTGTATCAAATGACTTTAATGTATGCTCTATCTTTCTTGCATCCATTGACATAACATTATTCACGACCATATTGGTTGTCATATGTGAATTAAGCACATCAATTCTGTCGAACGAGTGAATTTTTTCTTGCAAAATGTCTTCTAACGCTTTCTGGAACTCCGGATACCCGGAAAAACCCAATGCAGCCGGAAATCTCACCGCCGTAGACTCACTTACTCCAACAACTTCTCCCAGCTTTGCCGCAGTAAGGAATGCACATTTTTCATAATTAGCCAGAATATACTCTGCTATTCTTTTATGTCCCTTGCTAAGTCCTGACATTCTCACTCTTATGAGACTTAATACATCTGTATGTTGTTCTAAATCATTCATTATCTATAAAAAGCTCTTCAAAATATGGCAGTTCTTTTACCCAGTCACAGAAGGTATGCCACTCTGCAAGCTTATGACCCTTTCTAGAATAATATATTCCAACAAGATTCTCGTAATTGAGAGTACATGTTCTCATCTGGTTATAACTTTCAGGGAGAAGCTGTATCATACTGTACCATAATGCTTTGTCCTTAGTCTCTACAAACTGTGTTCTGATTCCTTCCAGAAAATCAATATTCTTCTGCATTATTTCAAGTGTGGCATCAGTCATATGGTCTGTACTGAAATCAGACACCTCAAAAGGCTTGCTGTGAATCTTGTGCATTGTACTTGTTGAATTGGCAACTGTTCCAACCTTATATGTATCGTATTCCTTCCACCAGTAAAGTGGTGCTGTTATATCGACTGTAACAAATATCTGTCTTATGAACTTTCTGTGGTCTGAGCCTGCCTTACATAATCTCTTGGCAAGGTCAAGATCATTAGGACCAAAAACAAATTTTCCTTCCTCATCAAAGTAACTGTCCATTCTTGCCCAGCTATTCAATGGATTTCTTGCACCTCTGATGGCATTATTCATATTCATGACTTCAAATCGTTCTAACTTAATCACAATCGTGCTCCTTTTGCTTAATTATACTGTTTAATTTTACATATAATCCAGTTTTATATCAAGTAAAAAATTTTGAGATAACAATAAAATCTATATTAAAAAATAATCCCCTAAGTATGCTTAATTTTACATAACACACTTAGGAGGATTATTTTTAAATTTCTTTTAATTATATATTTATGTAAAGAAGAACATATATTAGAAATACAAGTAACTTACTGTTTGATAGGATATACCCTTCCCGAACCAGATACTGTTCCTGTTAGCAATGATTTGGAAAAATGTAAATAGTAAAACTTATTCATATCTAAATCTGTAAATTTATATTCTTGTCTTTCCCCATTAGCCTTTAATTTGACTTCATCAATCAAAGTATCTCCAGTATTATCAACTCTATATAATGAAACATAATATGTTTCATATGAATTATCACTCGTAGCTGAAATAAACATTCTCAAACTTGTCATTCCTGGTTTAAACCATTCAGATTCCATCGACCACGAAAAAGAAAAATCAAAAGAACCACCAGATGTCATTCGACTTTTAAACTCAGAAAAGAAGAAATAATTTCCATTGTTTCCTTCATCCATAAAATTATCATTAGCCGATACAGATAATACCGGGCACAACATAAGTATTATTATTGTAACAAATGCAAAAAATTTTTTTCATATATACCTCACCTTTCAATTTAGAATTATATTTGCAGTAACTACTGCATTTTCCGCTATATAGTCTTCTTCACATCTTTCTTTTCCTGTGCGTGTCAAAACATCATCATTAAAAATATAAACACGGACACTGTCACCGACTTTTCTCCGTGATATCTGCGATACGCTTTTATTTCCCGAAACAGTTCCAACAGCTTCTATTATAGCTTCTTCTGATTTATCGCTAAATGCTAACACTGTATACCCCATACCATAATCAGCCCATTCCTCAAATGATGAATAAATACTTACTGTTATTGGTGACACAACTATTTTATCTATACTGTGTCCTTTATTGCCTGCATTAACCTCATATTCTTTTATATCTTTTTTATTTACAGTTACAGGCACATTAAAAATCCATTCTCCATTAATTAATGCATTTTCATCTCCTTTCTTTTCAGCTAAAAGCTCTACTCCCGTTATTTTAATTTCAAAATAAAACTGTGTTGGAAATTCCTTTCCCGATAATGTATATGTCTTTGCACCTACATATGTATATTCATCAATAAAATCCCCCTCAAATCCTGCCAGCCCCAAATCATTAAGATTTTCTTCTTGACCATAATAACTTATTTTTGATTCTCCATAATAATTCAGCTGTCCTTCATGTATTTTACTTTTATCCATATATTCATAAAATGATTTATCACTAGATACCTCGTAGGATACAAACAGATTTATTCCATCACAATACACTTCTGAAAGAGAAATTGATAATCCATCATCATATACTTCTTGATTAATTTTAAAGGCATATTTATCATACAATCCAGCAAAATCAAGGTTGTCCTGAATATATGAAAATACATTACCAAGTAGAGGAAATCTTCTAGCCTCAACAGGCATAAATACATTTAATAATATTGAAAGAGTTAATATAAAAGCAGCCGCTATAAATACAACTATTTTGCATATTTTCTTTATACCATCATCTTTATAAAAGCATTTTCGCGGTTCATTTTCACAGATATATTTCTCATTGATGTCATTTAAAGCTAATACTATTCGATTCATCATTCAAAACTCCTTCTTCAACAAGATAATCATGTAACTTACTCCTTATTCTAAATAATTTAACCTTAACCTTTGAATCTGTAATTCTACACTCTTTACCAATTTCCTTTATTGATAAAAAATACCAATATCTCAATATAAAAATACGCTGTTCTTCTTTTGAAATTCTCCCCAAAAATGCATTTAATATTTCCACCAATTCTCTTTGCTCTACCATATCCATGCAATCATTTCCAGTAACCGAACATAATTCATCATACGGAACACAGTCAAACATATTTCTTTTTTTGGCATGATTATATTCATATTTTTTCAACGCTAGTTTTCTTGTAATTGAAAGAATATAAGCCTTAAAATTCACTGGTTTTTCAGGTGGAATGTTATTCCATAAAGAAAGATATGTATCATTTTCACATTCCTCTGAATCAAGAAAATTTTTTAAAACATTAAATGCTATTGTGAAAATAAGTTTTCCATATCTTATTTTTGTTTCATTCAAAGCCTGTTCATCTCTAGAATTATACATACCAATTATTTCATCATCTAACATAATACCTCCTTTCATAATACTAGTACGATAAATAACATTAAAGGTTACATTTTCAATAGTATTATTTAAAAATAAAACTCAGGACAACTATAAAATTATCCTGAGTTCGTTCTTGTTATATTTAATTAGATGTTATTTACTAAATATCATAAGATTAATCATATTAGACTGGATAAGCCTTATTAGCTGTATCTGCCTTTGCAGGATCAACCTTTGTCTGCTGAGCTTCTCTATACTTGAAGAACTCTGTAGCAACCTGTGGGAATAATGCATATGAAAGCACATCCTCATCCTGCTGCTTGTACTGCTGTACAATTGGATCATTCTTGAATTTCTCAAGCTGTGGTTCAATTAAGTCAGCTGGACGGCATGTGATAGGCTTTGTATCACCGATAGCCTTCTTCTGAACTTCTGGATTGAATGGCTTGATTGTCTGACCAAATTCACCAGCAAGAACCTTCTTAGATTCCTTAGTAATCATCTTGTATCTCTCACCCTGTAATACATTAAGAACAGCCTGAGTACCAACAATCTGTGATGAAGGAGTAACAAGAGGTGGTTCACCATAATCTTTACGAACTCTTGGGATTTCCTCTAATACATCTCTGTACTTGTCCTCTGCACCAGCTTCCTTAAGCTGTGATACAAGGTTAGAAAGCATTCCACCTGGAACCTGATAAAGTAATGTCTTAATATTAACTCCAAGGACCTTAGTATTCATAAGTCCGCTCTTTAATGCTTCCTCACGCATTGGCTGGAAGTAATCAGCTATCTCTGCAAGAAGATTCTGGTCAAGTCCTGTATCGTACTGTGTACCCTTGAATGTCTCAACCATAACCTCTGTAGCTGGCTGTGATGTTCCCATTGAGAATGGTGACATAGCTGTATCAATAATATCAGCACCTGCTTCTACTGCTTTTAAGTATGTCATTGAAGCTACACCAGATGTATAATGTGTATGCATCTGAATAGGAAGAGATGAACCATCCTTTAATGCCTGTACAAGCTCTGTAGCCTTGTATGGAAGCAAAAGTCCAGCCATATCCTTGATACAGATAGAATCTGCGCCCATGTCTTCAATTCTCTTAGCTGTCTCTTTCCAGTAATCAAGTGTATAAGCATCACCTAATGTATAAGAAAGAGCAATCTGAGCATGTCCTTTTTCCTTCTTGGCAGCCTTAACAGCTGTCTGTAAGTTTCTTAAATCATTAAAGCAGTCAAAAATACGGATAATATCAATACCGTTAGCAATTGACTTCTGAACAAAGTACTCAACTACATCATCTGCATAATGATTGTAACCTAATATATTCTGTCCTCTGAAAAGCATCTGAAGCTTAGTATTCTTGAATCCATTTCTAAGCTTACGAAGTCTTTCCCATGGATCTTCCTTAAGGAATCTGAGTGAAGCATCAAATGTAGCTCCTCCCCAGCACTCTACTGAATGATAACCAACCTTATCCATCTTATCTACGATAGGAAGCATCTGCTCTGTTGTCATTCTTGTAGCTATAAGAGACTGATGTGCATCACGCAATACTGTCTCAGTAATCTTTAAAGGTTTTTTAACCTGTTCTGCCATAATATCCTCCTTTTACATAACGCCAAACATGGCCATAAATGTACCGGCTGCAACCGCTGTTCCAATAACACCGGCAACGTTAGGTCCCATAGCATGCATCAGAAGGAAGTTAGAAGGATCTGCCTCAGAACCAACCTTCTGCGAAACTCTGGCTGCCATAGGAACCGCAGATACACCTGCTGAACCAATAAGCGGATTAACCTTACCATGTGTAACAAGACACATAATCTTACCAAATAACACACCTGCTGCAGTACCAAATGCAAATGCAATAAGTCCTAATGCAACAATCTTTAATGTATCAAGGTTAAGAAATGCTTCTGCACTTGTTGTAGCACCAACTGATGTTCCAAGGATAATAACAACTATGTACATAAGTGCATTAGAAGCTGTCTCTGCAAGCTGCTTAACAACTCCACTTTCCTTGAAAAGGTTACCTAACATGAGCATACCAACAAGTGGTGCTGTTGTAGGAAGAATAAGTACTACTACTACAGTAACTACTATAGGGAAAAGAATCTTCTCAAGCTTAGAAACAGGTCTTAACTGTTCCATCTTAACTTCTCTTTCCTTCTTAGTTGTTAAAAGCTTCATAATTGGTGGCTGGATAATAGGAACCAGTGACATATATGAATATGCTGCTACTGCAATAGGTCCCATATATTTAGTCTGACCAAGCTTACCTGCAAGGAATATTGAAGTAGGACCATCTGCACCACCAATAATTGATATAGCTGCTGCTGCCTTATCTGGGAATCCCATAAGAATAGCCATAAGATATGCTGCAAAGATACCAAACTGTGCTGCTGCACCAAGCAGGAAACTTGCCGGGTTAGCAATCAATGGACCAAAATCAGTCATGGCACCAACACCTAAGAAAATAAGTGATGGTAAAATACTCCATTCATCAAGTAAATAGAAATAATGTAACAAACCACCTACACCGTTACTTGAATCCTCTATTGCTAACATAATGTCAGGATAAAGGTTTACAAGAAGCATACCAAAAGAAATAGGTACTAAGAGCAGAGGTTCATATCCTTTTTTAATTGCAAGATAAAGGAAAACAAACGCAACCAGAACCATAAGGTAATTACCCCATGTAAGTCCGAAGAATGCACTCTGGTGAACGAGGTTTCCTAAAGTTGTTATAATATAACTCATCTTATACCTCCGTAAGTCACTTTATATCAGTATCATAATTAATTTAATGAAACTAATACCTTACCTGACTCTACAGAATCACCAGCTGCACACTCAACAGTTGCAATTGTGCCATCCTGAGGAGCACAGATTTCATTCTCCATCTTCATAGCTTCAAGGACAACCAATACATCGCCCTTCTTTACAGCAGCACCTGCTGTTGCATTAACCTTAAGAATCTTTCCTGGCATTGGAGCGTTAACTTTAACTGCTCCCTGAGCACCTGCTGGTGCTGCTGCCTTAGGTGCAGCCTTTGGAGCTGCTTTAGGAGCGGCTGCCTTAGCTGCTGGAGCTGCACTGCCTGTTCCTTCTTCTACAGTAACATCATATACGTTACCATTAACTGTAATTGTATAGTTCTTCATGATTATTTCCTCCTATTATTAACCTTTCTAATTGAGCGGACAACAAGACCATCCGTAGATGTTCCTTCTGATGCTGCAATTGCTGCAGTAATAACTGCAATAAGTTCAAGATCGTCCTCAACATTTTCTTCTTCATTAGAAACAATCTGTGCTATAGCATTATCAACACCAACAGAAGCTGTGTCTTCTTTCTGTTCTTTCTTTCTGTTCTCATATACGCTTATATACTTGAACAGAGAAATAATGAATGAAATGAATATAAGAACTACAAATACAGTTCCCATACCAATAAGTGTATTCATTCCGGCCTTACCCATCTTCTCACCTGTTGTGTATGATGGATTAATAGCTCCACTTTCAAGTGTGTAATCTGTATTGATTACGAATTCGAATGTACATACTCTCTTTTCGAATTTAAGTTTAACTGAAATAGTACATAATTCACTTGTTTCATCACTGACCTTTACATTAATGTTGTTAACATCAACAGACTCTTTGAGTTCACCAAGTTCATCTTTAGTGCTGTTCCAGCTATTGTATAATCCTATTGTTTTAACATTCATTCCCTGCTGGTTAACAATATACATCTTACTGTTAACATCATTAAGGGTTATTCCTGCTTCTGCATCTGCAATAAGAGCATCTGTTCCTGCTTCACCCTGATTGCTGTCAAGGTAAAGAATCATATCCTTTGCCCAGTCCTTGAGGTAATTCTCAACATAAGCAACCTCGTTATCTTTAATGGATTCTTTAGCTGTATTAGTATCAATCTGTGCATTACCACAGGCTGTCATACTGAATACGCAGGCTAACATGCAGAATAACAATAAGAGTCTTTTCAAATTAGTCTTCTTCATATTGTCACCTCTTAATTAAACTGTTCCATGCTTCTTATCAGGACGAACCTCTCTCTTTGAAAATAACATTTCAAATGCAGCGGCTACATACTGTCTTGTATTCTCCGGGTCAATAACAGCATCGACATATCCTCTTGCTGCTGCTGACTCAACACTTGACTGTAACTTAGCATATTCAGCTGCTTTCTCTGAAACAGTTGCTGCCACATCAGAAGCGGCTGCTATCTCATCAGCATACATAATCTTTGCTGCAAGCTGTGAATCCATCATTCCGATAGAAGCTGTTGGCCATGCGTAGACAAGGTCAGCACCTAAAGACTTAGAGTTCATAGAAACATATGCGCTTCCATAAGCCTCACCTGTAATAACATTAACCTTAGGTACATCTGCGTTAGCAAATGCATATGTAAGCTTGGCACTTGCAATTGCAATTCCCTTCTCAGCTGCCACTGTAGCTTCGAATCCCTTAACATTAGTAAGTGTAAGTACAGGAATTTCAAATGCATTACAGAAATTAACAAAATTCTCTGCCTTGTAAGCGCCCTTAACTGTAAGAACCGGTTCAAACTTTTCAGCCACTTCACCCTCTTCATCATAAAGAGCTGTTCTGTTAGCTACAGCACCAATAGTAATTCCATCTACCTGAATAAATCCTGTAACCATTTCTTTAGCATATGAAGCCTTAACTTCAACAAATACATTATCATCAGCAATATCTGAAAGAGCTAATGCAGGATCAGCAATCTCTGCTGCCATATCCGGGCATGCTCTGTTAAGATCATCTGTTGTTGCAGAAACTGCAGCATCCTCTTCGTTGTTAGCAGGAAGCATAGAAACTAACTGTCTTACACCATTAGCAATAGTCTCCTCATCTCCTGTAAAATCAACAACTCCTGCTTCCGCCTGGAACTTAGCTGACGCTGTGTCAAGCTTTGATTCATTATTACCATCTAATGCATTAGGGCTGTTAACAAAAAGCTTGGCCTTGCTATCTTCCATAAATGTAAAATCAGATAATGAAGAAAGAATTGCAAGTCCTCCGCCACAGTTACCGTAAACTGCTGTAATCTGTGGAATAACACCTGATGCAATAGACATCTTCTTATAAATTGTACCGAAACCTTCAAGAGCATCTGTTGCTTCCTGAAGTCTTAAACCTGCGCAGTCAATAAGACCTATCACAGGAGCTCCCATCTTCATAGCATAATCATAAAGTGCTGAAATCTTCTTAGCATGCATCTCACCGATAGAACCATTAAGAACAGTTGCATCCTGGCTGTATACATACACAAGATTACCATTAATAACTCCGTATCCTGTAATAACACCATCGGATGGAGCCTTCTTTTCCTGAATGTTAAAATCTGTAGATCTGGCAGTCACACCAGCACCGATTTCAACAAAGCTGCTATCATCAAGTATTGCTTCAATCCTTGATAATGCCTGTGTTGTATTACTCATTACGAGACCTCCCTTGTTTTTTACGTTGCTATTGCGCAACTCTTTGTTAATTTTATTACAATCTGCCAATAATTACAAGCATTTTTAGTCCTTTGTTTCAAATACAATCACAAGTCCTTTTTTTATATTTATAACCGCCTCATTTTCTTTAATTTCATTACTCTGGCATATGCTTAAACCCTGATGAAGCACATAATTATCAAGTGTATACTTAAATCCGCTAAGACTTATAACTGCCTCTTCTGACAATGGAACTATTGAAACATACTCACCATACTGTCCGTCTTTAGCCAGTTTTACCTCTCCCATATGGTCATTCACAAGATATACTTTATTATGCTTATCATATATAAAACATGGAACATCACAGTCAAGTGCTGCCTTCATATTGCATATATTTGTAAATGTATGATCCATCCTTGTTCCTGTTGCCCCAAGTATATAAATGTCTGAAGCTCCGGCTTTCAGCGCATTTATTATAGCAATGTGTGTATCCGTATAATCCTTTTCCCTTGGATAAGTCTTAATATCTGTGCTCTTATACTTGTCAAGCAGACCATCTTCCACTGAATCATAATCGCCAAGAATCATATCCGGCACCAGTCCAAGTTCATCAATATACTTAAGTCCACTGTCTGCCGCAATTATATATTCTGCATTAATTGTCTTAATAAACTCCTTTACCCAGCAGATGTCAAGGCTTCCTCCTGTTACTATAAGTGTTTTCATATCATTCTCCTTGCTTTAATATACCACTACTGCCTGTTTATACTGTTCGACCCATCTCTGATAAAAAGTGTGCATATCATACTCCATTATCTTTCCGTAATATGGATCTGCAATATACACCTTTCTTTTATCTAAGTTCATCCCTGCAAGAACTATACAATGTTCCTGACCGTTATATTTCACCAGTACATTATCAGCATTGTACCATTTTACCGAACCTATTGTACTGGGCTTCATTGCCACGGTTGCCCATATTATGACAGGATTCCCATCATTAACATATTTCAGAATTTCAGAAAATTTACACTCTGAAATATTAACCGCCTGTGCACCTGCATTACGCGCGCACTCTGTTATTGCCTGTGCATAACACCCAAGCCCATTCTTACTTCTTGGATTACCTATAAACGATTTAAACGGATTTCCTGTACCTGTATCACTCTTATCCAGATATTCATCGCATAATTTAAACCTGTCGACATCATATCCTTCATATTTCAAAGCCATTTCCAAAGCCGTCACTTCGCATCCTGTCGGCAGATCCGGAAACTGGTCAACAAGTGTAATACCTTCTATATAACTGCTTTCAGCTTCTTGTAGTGCAAGAAGATACTCATTCTCATCATATTCAACATTTGTAGATGATGCTATCCAGTCCGTATCATCCGGTTTTCTGTCCGGAAAATAATAATCTATTCCTTTCTCCTCAACTCTTACCCTTCTGGCAACAGGTGCATCAATCTGTGCATCCTCAACAACCACCTGCACTTTACTTTCATTCTCACTGCTGTCCGCTCCCGGTACATAGCACGCAGCAGCCATAAATGCAATCAGTACTGCAAAAATAATCAAATGTATCTTACGCATAATATTTCTTCACCTAAATATAATATTATAAAATTATATATCATTATTGCATTTTTTTCCATATACTCCCCTGTTGTTCTTTCTTTTTTCACAATTATAACTTATAATACAGGAACTGATAATATATAACATAACAAGGAGGAATATCATGCCTGAGAACACAGACAATATTGTTGAGGAAACACCTGAAGATAATTCTCTTCTTACTGGTGGTAACCTGTATGAAAACAATACAGATAAGTATAAGGACAATCTTTCTTCTGCAATAACATTTTTTATATGTGGTGGAATTGGTATCATACTTATGATTTTAAATGATGTAGGAATAATAAAATTCATAACTAAAGATTCATCATCATTTATATTCATAAATATTGTACTTGGAGTATTATTTATAGGATTTATCGCTATCGGCATATGGTCTTTAAAATATTCCAACAAAATCAAAGCCAAGGCTGAAAAAGAAGACCAGACAGCAAAAGATGTTTTTAGCTGGCTTGATGACAATGTAACAAAAGAAGATATTGAAGGTTCATATTCAGAAGACATCCAGGAAGAAATGAAATATTTTAACCGTACAGCTTATGTTAAAGAACAGTTAACTGCACAGTTTACAGAGTTTTCTGATGAAGAAGCTGAGAATTTTTCTGAACAGTTCGTTGAGAAAATGTTTAATTAATCCTTATAACAACAAAAACCCGCTGTGTGATTAACAGCGGGTTTTATTATACTCTGATTAGTTGTTAGAAAGGAATTCATCAATTCCCTTAGCTCCAGCCTTTCCTGCTCCCATGGCAAGAATAACTGTAGCTGCACCTGTAACAGCATCTCCTCCGGCATATACACCTTCCTTAGATGTCTTACCGGTTTCTTCCTCTGCTACGATACATTTTCTCTTGTTAATGTCAAGTCCCTTAGTTGTTGAAGAGATAAGTGGATTAGGTGAAGTACCAAGTGACATGATAACTGCATCTAATTCCATAACGAACTCTGAACCAGGAATCTCTACAGGCTTTCTTCTTCCTGAAGCATCAGGCTCACCAAGTTCCATCTTAATGCACTTCATTCCTGTAACATTACCCTTGTCATCTGTAAGAATCTCTGTTGGGTTAGTAAGAAGGTCAAATATAATTCCTTCTTCCTTAGCGTGATGTACTTCCTCAGCTCTTGCTGGAAGCTCCTCCTCACTTCTTCTATATACGATATGAGTCTCTGCTCCAAGTCTTAACGCTGTTCTTGCAGCATCCATAGCAACATTACCACCTCCAACGATAGCAACCTTCTTAAATCTTGCTATTGGAGTATCATACTCATCCTTGAAAGCTTTCATAAGATTGCTTCTTGTAAGGTACTCATTAGCTGAGAATACTTCGTTAGCGTTCTCACCTGGGATACCCATGAATCTTGGAAGACCTGCACCAGAACCGATAAATACTGCATCAAAGCCTTCTTCTTCAAGTAACTGGTCAATTGTCATTGACTTGCCAATAACAACATTAGTCTCAATCTTAACGCCTAACTTCTTAACATTCTCAACTTCATGTGCAACTACTGTTGACTTAGGGAGACGGAATTCAGGAATACCATATACTAATACACCACCGGCTTCATGTAAAGCCTCGAATATTGTTACTTCATATCCCATCTTTGCAAGATCTCCGGCACATGTAAGTCCTGAAGGACCTGAACCGATAACAGCAACTTTCTTGCCTTTCTTCTCTGTTGGCTTTTCTGGCTCAACATTATTCTCTCTTGCCCAGTCAGCTACGAATCTTTCAAGCTTACCAATTGATACTGATTCACCCTTAATTCCTCTGATACACTGACCTTCACACTGTGTCTCCTGTGGACATACACGGCCACATACAGCAGGAAGCGCACTTGACTTACCAATAATCTTATATGCTTTCTCAATATTTCCTTCTTTTACCTGATGAACAAATGCTGGAATATCAATTGATACAGGACAACCCTGAACGCATCTTGCATTCTTACAGTTAAGGCATCTTGTTGCCTCTTCCATAGCTTCTTCCTTGTTATATCCAAGACATACTTCATCAAAATTCTTATTTCTTACGTCAGGAGCCTGCTCTCTGACTGGCACTTTCTTCATTACGTCCATTTTGAAATCCTTCCTTTCTAATTACACTGTCCACAACCGCCGTGATGTGTATCACCTTCCTGAAGCTTAAGCATTGCTCTTCCTTCTTCAGTTCTGTACATAGCACTTCTCTTCATAGCCTGGTCAAAGTCTACAAGATGACCATCAAACTCTGGTCCGTCAACACATGCAAACTTAATCTCATCGCCAACCTTAAGACGGCATGCACCACACATACCGGTTCCATCAACCATAATTGGGTTCATGCTGACAATTGTAGGAATTCCAAGTTCCTTAGTAAGAAGACAGACGAATTTCATCATAATCATAGGTCCGATTGCTACACATAAATCATAATGCTTTCCTTCTGCAACAAGGTCTTTAAGTACATCTGTACCCATACCCTTTCTTACATAGCTTCCATCATCTGTTGTTATGTAAAGATTACCAGCTACTGCCTTCATCTCTTCTTCTAAGATTATAAGTTCCTTATTCTTAGCACCAACGATAACATCAACATCTACACCATGCTCATGCATCCATTTAACCTGTGGATATACAGGTGCTGTTCCAAGACCTCCTGCGATAAATACAATATTCATCTTCTTGAGTTCTTCAATATCCTTGCTTATAAGTTCTGATGGACATCCAAGAGGTCCAACAAAATCTTCAAATGCATCTCCTGCCTTAAGATGTGACATCTTCTCAGTAGATGCTCCAACTATCTGAACAACTATTGTTATAGTTCCTGCTTCTCTGTCATAATCACAAATAGTAAGTGGAATTCTTTCGCCCAAATCATCCATCTTTACAATAACGAACTGGCCAGGTTCACAATGTTTAGCAACTCTAGGAGCTTCAACATCCATAAGAAAGATCTTCTCTGCTAACTTCTCAGCCTTAAGAATTTTATACATTACAATTCTCCTTTCAAAAAAGTAATATTATGAAGTGCATTACGCACTATCAACCTTTAGTATTCCTTAGCAGAATAACTGCCTTCCGAACCAGTAACAGTATACACCTTACCGCTTGATGTATCAACGCCATATAAACCGGCAGTTGATGTGTTACCATTCTTTATTACATCATATCTTATAACATACAGTTCAATGTCATTAACCTTAGTCTTTGAAATATATACAAAATTAACGCTTGAACCGTCTGCTGCCACAGTGTCTGACTTAAGCACCTTCTTTGATACAAGAACACTCTTAAGCTGGCTTTCAGCCTGATTATATGTGTATGTGCTCTTCGCTGTTACGTTATAATTTCTTTTGACAACTGTACTGCTCTGTCCGTGTTCATTAATTATAACAAATGAAACAACAGTATTTCCATCAGGCATATCAAATTCTCCTGTATATTCAGTAGACGATGATGTAGGAATTGTTCCATCAGTTGTATAATATGCCTTGCATTTATCTGGTATATTGTTAATTGTAACTTTCTCTCCGCTTGAATATTTTCCTGACGCAGGACTCACATCAGGTGCAGATGGTACGCCATACTCTATAACATATTCTAATTCTGTTATATCACTTGAAACACCAATTGAATCTATTGCAACTGCCTTAATTCTGGTAGTGCCATTCTGTATCTCTATGGCTGATCCGTCATACAAAGTGCTCTTCTTGGTAGGCTCTGAACCATCCGTTGTATAATAAACAAATGCTCCTGTATCAAATGTGAATTTAAGTTCTATATTATCATCATAAGATCCAGCTTCTTTTGATGGAACAGGCTTATTGACAACATATGACTTAACAGCATCGCTGCATTCACCATCTTCATATTTTCTGATAAGTTTAGTTAAATTCTCACCATCTTCTTTCTTATAGTAAATCTGTGCTAATGACCTTACCGCATCTTCATAATTTTCATCGTAAGAAAGAATATCTTTTAAAATACTTATTGCCTCATCTTCATTTCCTGAGTTCTCATAACATTTGAAAAGAGTGTATTTAAGTTCAAGATTCTTTTTGCCTTTAGTATCTTTAGCAGCTTTATCCAGCATATCTGCCGCGTCTCCGTAATTTCCTTCTTCATAAAGCTTCATGCCCTGACTGTAATAATAATCATATGTCTGCTTTTTCTTTTTAGAAGACGAACTTACAACTATTGCTATAATTATAGCAATAATCACAACTGCACCAATTGATGCACCTATTATAATTTTTGTTTTCTTAGGCATTTTGTTCTTTTCCGGAGTACTATTATTTGTTTTATTTATCTTATTTCCTTTATTGTCTGAATCAGTTGTTTCCTCATCAGCTTCATCAAAATCGTCATCATCTATCAGATCATCATCTGTTAAATCATCTGCTTCCAGCTGATTTCTTAAAAGTTCCTTTGTAATTATCGGAACAACCTGTGTCTTTCCATATTCTATATCATTAACTTTCTGACTTGTATTAACCGAATTATTCTGACTACCTACAAAGGCTTTTGCCACTGTAGTCTCTTCTTCTACCATTTGCTGTAACGATTTAGCAATCTCATCTTCAATACTTGTGTCTTTATTAAAATCGTCTGACATGCATAAACCTCCATATAAGTAACTAACATTTTCATATTAGCATATTAAGACATTTTAATCAATAAAATAGATTTTTATGATTTTTATTTTCATTTAACTAAATGTACACATTTTGCTCACATTTAATGTGTATATTATATATCAGATAGCAAAGAGAATTCTTTCTATCTCCCCCTCATATTTTAAAAAGGAGATGTTTGACCGCATCTCCTTTTTTCATGTCTTTATTTAATTATCTGATGCTAGTTACTCTTACAACACAACTAAGTGTTTTATCATTTACCACCGCTGTTATTGTTGCTGTTCCAGCTTTTCTTCCTATAACTTCTCCTGATGAAGAAACTGTACACACTCTAGGATTACTGCTTCTCCATGTTATTTTACTTGTTGTTCCTATGACATCAAGTGTATATTTGTCATACTGCTCAAGAGTAATGCTAGATCTGCTTATAGCAAGTGAATGAACTGTACATGTTGATTCAACACCTGCACCATCACTTATAACATATACATCAGCTGTTCCCGGACCAACAGTTGTAATAACGCCGTTATCATCTACAGTAACTATACCTGTATCTGATGAATACCACTTATAAGAATCTGTATTAACAGCAGGTCTTACTATTACTGATAATTTTCTTGATCTGCCTGTAAGCATATATATATCCTTAGAATTAATTTTTAAAGAAGTTATATTAACTACAGGAGTAACATAAACCCAGCAGATTCCCTTTATATTATTACCATCCTGTGACGTTGCTGTTATCTTAACCTTTCCTGTACTTAATGCAAATATCTCGCCATCCTCATCAACTGTAGCAATTGATTCATTAGATGATGTCCATGCAACATCTTTTATTGTTGCATTTTCCGGATAAACATTTGCTGTAACCTTCTGTGAATCTCCAACAAGCAGTCTGACTGTACTTGGTACAATCTCAATTCTGGTTACAGGATTAACAACTCTGACAATACATGATGCTGTAACTCCGCTTCCATCTGCTGCAGTTGCTGTTATAACTGCGTTTCCGACAGATTCAGCGCTCAGATTACCGTTGGCATCAACATAACATATACTGTTATCAGAAGATGACCATATAACATTTCTATTAGTTGCTGTAGTGGTTCCAACTGTTGCAATAAGTCTTCCAGTTGCACCTACATTCATAAACTTGTCTGTTTCACTAAGTGTAATACTCGAAACATATTCTTTTACGACTATTGTACAAGCCGCTGTTAAGTGGCACTCTTCTGTGGTTACCTCAATTACACAGTTACCACCCTTCAATGCAGTTACAACACCATATTCATCTACTGTTGCAACTGATGTATCACTTGAAAAATATGTTACATTCTTATTCTCAGCATCTATAGGCTCTATAGATGGAATAATCGCATATTTGGCACCAACCCATAATTCCTGATAATCTGAATTAAGCTTGATACCCGTAACTGGCTGTGTAACAGTAACAACACAATATGCCGTAAGTCCCGTATCTACATTAGTACATATTATAGATGTTGTACCCGCTCCTGTAGCAGTTACCTTACCATCACTTTCTACTGTACACACATCTGTATCACGGCTTTCCCATGATACTATCTTATTATCAGCATTTTCCGGAAGGCATGTTGCGTTAAGCCAGAATACCTGTCCCTTTCTTACTGTAATATCAGTTGTATTAAGAACAATAGATGTAACAGGCTGCTTAACATATATATTACACATTGCAGTTACACCACCATCCAAGGACTTACAGAGAATTGTTGCACTACCTGTTCCTACTGCTTCTACAAGTCCATTAGAATCAACTATACAAACATTTGTATTAGATGACTCCCAGCTTACTGTTCTGTTAGTTGCTGTAAGAGGAAGTACCTCTGCTGTTATTCTTAATCTGTCACCCTTTGACATTATCTCATCTGTATAATCAAGCTTAATTGTCTCAACAGGAATACTTATAATAAAGTTACATGTTGCAAGAAAAGCTCCGTCCTCTGTTTTGCAAACAATTGTACAATATCCAGGTGCAACATATGTTACAAGTCCATTTTCATCAACTTTACAAACAGATTCATTAGATGATGACCATGTAACATTTCTGTTAACACCATTACCGGCAGGTAATACTGTAGCAACAAGCTGATACTGTCCGATTGCCATTGTCGATTCTACAGTAGTTGCGTTAAGAACAATTCCTGTAACCGGCTCTCTTACATAAACATCACATGTAGCCACTTTAAGACCATCTTCTGTTATCACTGTGATTGTAGCATTACCACCAGAAACACCCTTAATTGTTGCTGTAAAACTGTCTCCTTCTACTGTTGCAACACTTGTATCTGAAGATGACCATAATACATTTGCATTAGTAGGACCTGAAGGATTAAATAACAGCTGTACTGTTCCCGTACTGCCACGGTCAATTGTAAGTGATGAAGGGTTAATAGTAACTTCTCCTACAGGAGTTGTTACATATATAACACATGTTTCTGACTTGATAACTCCATTAATATTCTGTGAAACTGTAAGATGTACTATACCAGAAGCCACACCTGTTACAGTAAATACTCTTCCATCATCAGACTGTGATACTTCAATTAAATCGTATGTAGGAACAACACCTGCAGCATCCGGCTGATTAGTAACTGTATATGTTATCTGATCCTTTGTAGGATTATTAGTTACCAGTGCTGTTATATCAATAGAACTTCCTATATTAACAGATGTTGAAACTGTGCTTAATCCAAATCCGTCAATTACTGTTATCTTGTAAACAAGCTGATATGGAAGACCGTAAACCGTATATAATTCATCCTGCACTCTTGTTGCATATATAGTCGCTGTTCCCGCACCAACTGCCTTAACAAGACCCGTTGATGAATCCACCTGAAGAACTGTATTATCAGATGTTGACCATGTAACTTCTGATGCAATAGCAGATGTTGATAACTGTAACTGATCCCCAACATTCATATTGCTCACTTCATTTCCCATCTTCTTAAATGGAACGACAATATTAACTGTATCTCTTGTAAACCAAGACTCATTACCACCTACATCCAGCGTTGTAAGTCCTGCACTTACAGTTGTAATACCTGCGTGTGCGCCACATACTGTACCTGCTGCTACTGTAGCAATATTAGTGTCTGCTGTTCTATATATAACATTAGACTTAGTAGGGTATACAACATTTGAAGGAAGATCTTCATATGAGAATTCCTCATAATCCTTGTCAGATAAAACCATATATTTTACTGAAGGATTACTCTGTAAATGTGTTATAAAATGTCCCTGTGCATTAGTAACATTTTCTTTAAACTTAACTTCTGATCTTACTGTGAATGTATATGTAAGTGAATTGATTCCGCTTCCATCGGCTGTTCTGGCTGTAACTATTGTAGAACCACCACCAATTACTTTAAGAATTACCTTCGATGAATCACGATAATACAATTCAACAACTCCATCAGACTTAACTTCGCCGCTTGAATCATTAGAAGTTTCTATAAATAGCTTATTACTTTCACATGTATTGGCTGTGATTGTAATAAGATCTCCTTCTTTCATTAAATCAGCCTCTTCAAGAGTCTGGTCTCCTCTTTTCCTTTCAACATTAACATTAATAGGAACATACACTGCTGCTGTTGATGTTGCAAGAACATTATCATATACAACCGCACCTGTATCTGAGAACTTCTTTGAATGATATGCAGCAGTTATTGTAGCTGCACCAGCCCTGTTACCATATACTGTAGGATTAGTTGTGCCTGATACGCTCTGTAAATATGCATCTCCGCCTGAGCTTGGATTTACAAACTTTACTACATCATAATCTTCATCAGATATAGTCCATTCAAGTCGTACAGGACTTGCAATACCATTATTGGCAGGATTACTTACATCATAATACTCATCATCTGTACCAGAAAGATTAGCATGGATTACTGTTGATGTTGATCCCTGTGCAACACTTGACTGTGCCGGAGTAAGGCTCAGTGAAACACTCGAATCTGCATTAGCAAATATAAGTACACCTCCACATGCAACTCCTGCAATAAGTACCGCTATAGCAATCTTCCATTGTAATTTCAGACGCATTGTAATCTGCTTCATTTTCCTTATATTCTTCATATATATCCCTCACTTTTAATATTTCATCAAAATAAAATTATCTTTGCAAATGTACAAACTAATATCTATTATATTATATCGAAACATTCTTTATAAATTTTACAACCAGTAGTGGATTTTTTCAATACAATATACAATATTTTCTATTTATTTTTATGAAACATACAAATTGTACACCTGGGTTTTATCCTTATTCAATTAAATAATTTCTCAATTTCAGTTGCATTTTTAAATTTTTTGCTTGACAGATTTATTTTTTATGTGTATTATATCACTTGTGTTCGCGAGAAATTCCGTTCGATGAACATTATATATGCGCGAGTGGCTCAGTGGTGGAGCACCTCCTTGCCAAGGAGGGGGTCGCGGGTTCGATCCCCGTCTCGCGCTCTTTTATTTTGTAAGGAAGTCAGTATTTATCTGGCTTCCTTTTTGCTTGTCCTTAATTTTCTTTGAAGACAAACCTTATTTGCAATAGCAATATTCAATTTAATTATAAAAATTACTATATTCTTTTGTCAAATAAAGTTGTAATTTATCATATTCCTTTCAAAACATATAAAAGTTTAGGCGAAAATGATGGAATTAATCGGATTATTATGGTAAACTATTGTAGCAATAAAATATTTTGGAGGTATCTAAAAAATGAAATTAAATTTAAGACCAGCTGAAGAGTGTACATTTGACGCTGTATCATTAGGTGAAGTTATGCTTCGTCTTGATCCAGGTGAAGGAAGAATCCGTACAGCAAGAAGCTTTAGAGCATGGGAAGGCGGCGGAGAATACAATGTTATCCGTGGACTTCACAAGTGCTTCGGTATGAGAACTGCTGTTATCACATCATTTGCTGATAACGAAGTAGGTCTTCTTATGAAGGACTTCATCGAACAGGGTGGCGTTGATACATCACTTATCTGCTGGAAGAAGACAGATGGTATCGGTCGTCTTTGCAGAAATGGTCTCAACTTCACAGAGAGAGGATTTGGTATCCGTGGTGCTAAGGGATGCTCTGATAGAGCTAACACAGCTATTTCACAGGCTACTCCAGAAGATTTCGATTTCGATTACATCTTCAAGAACAAGAGCGATGGTGGTTTAGGTGTTCGTTGGTTACATACAGGCGGTATCTATGCTGCTCTTTCTGAGCAGGCTTGCGAGACTGTTATTGCAGCTTGTAAGGCAGCTAAGAAGTACGGTACAATCGTATCTTACGATCTTAACTACAGACCATCTATGTGGGAAGCTATCGGCGGTTTAGCTAAGGCTCAGGAAGTTAATAAGGAAGTTGCTAAGTATGTTGACGTTATGATTGGTAACGAAGAAGACTTCACAGCTTGCCTTGGTTTCGAAATCGAAGGTAACGATGAGAACCTTAAGACTCTTAACCTTGATGGTTACAAGAAGATGATCAACGAAGCTGCTGCTACATACCCTAACTTCAAGGCTGTTGCTACAACACTTCGTCAGGTTAAGACAGCTACAGTTAATGACTGGTCAGCAATCTGCTGGGCTGATGGAGAAATCTACAAGGCTGCTCAGTATGACGGTCTTGAGATCATGGATAGAGTTGGTGGCGGTGATTCATTCGCTTCAGGTCTTGTATATGGTCTTATGACATTTGAAGATGCTGAGAAGGCTGTTAACTACGGTGCAGCTCACGGTGCATTAGCTATGACAACTCCTGGTGATACAACAATGGCTTCTCTTAAGGAAGTTGAAGGTATCGTTGGTGGTGCTGGCGCAAGAGTTCAGAGATAATCATCTGATTCATTAATTTAAGATTCATCCAAGATGGGCGGTGCTTTTAGCACCGCCCTTTTTCATTTTACAATATGATACCTTTTTATAGTCTCATTATGATTGTATTTATAGGTATAATTGTGCAATTTCTCATTCTAAAAAAGAAAAAAATCCTATAAGAATATCAATTCAGATATCCTTATAGGATTTTTATTAATATATGACTTTTATTTTTCTAAAAAGCACCTATAAATCACTGATCAAAAATGTATTTATAGGATACACTCAGTCGTATTATAATGTTACACCCTGCTTAAAGATTGCAAGATCATGGAATCCTGCTATCTCAGCCTTAACCTTCTTACCAGAAGCAACATCTAATACAAGCTGGAAAAGTTCCTTAGCTGCATCTTCAAGTGGAAGGTCATCTGTAACAATTCTACCTGCATTGAAGTCAATCCAGTTACCCTTATTCCCTGCAAGTCTTGAGTTAGTTGCAATCTTAACTGTAGGAACTGGTGAAGCAAATGGTGTTCCACGTCCTGTTGTGAAAAGAACCATCTGTGCTCCTGAAGCTGCACAGGCTGTTGCAGCAACAAGGTCATTACCAGGTGCGCTGAGAAGATTAAGTCCCTTAGTATTAACTGGCTCTGCATATGCAAGAACACCCTTTACTAATGAGCTTCCTGACTTCTGTGTACATCCTAAAGACTTGTCCTCAAGAGTTGTGATACCACCATCCTTGTTTCCTGGAGATGGATTCTCGTAAATCTCCTGACCATTCTTAATGAAGTATTCCTTAAAGTCATTAATAAGGTGAACTGTCTTCTCGAAGAGTTCCTTGTTAGCACATCTGTTCATAAGAATTGTTTCAGCGCCAAACATCTCTGGAACTTCTGTAAGGATAGTTGTACCACCCTTAGATACAAGCATATCTGAGAAAAGACCAACTGTTGGATTAGCTGTGATACCTGATAATCCATCAGAACCACCACACTTCATACCAATGATAAGTTCCTTTGCATTAACCTTTTCACGCTTAAATGTAGCAGCATAAGCCATAAGCTCGTTCATAAGCTTCTCTGCTTCTTCCTGCTCGTTCTCAACATCCTGAACCTGAAGGAACTTAACTCTGTCTGGATTAACCTCTCCGATATAATCCTTAAGAACTTCAATACGGCTGTTCTCACATCCAAGACCAAGTACAAGAACTGCACCTGCATTAGGATGATTAATTAAATCAGCAAGAATCTTTCTTGTATTCTCCTGATCTTCTGTTGTCTGTGAACATCCATATGGATGAGTAAATGCAACTACTTCATCTACTCCTTCTGGCTTGTTAGCTCTTGCTGTTGCTTCAATTGCTCTTGCAATTGAGTTAACGCATCCAACTGTAGGAACAATCCATACTTCGTTACGGACACCAACCTTGCCATTCTCTCTCATATATCCATCGAAATAAGCCGGTTCAGTAGGTTCAACATCCTTATGTCCCTCTGGTTCATATGTATATTCAAGTAATTCACCGAGACCAGTCTTTAAGTTATGAGTATGAACCCATGCTCCGACTGGAATATCAGCCTGTGCAAATCCGATTCTGAAACCATATTTGATAACCGGATCACCATTCTTGATAGCCTTAATTACGAACTTATGTCCCTGTGGAATATCTTCTACAGTAGTCACATCAATTCCTGCAACATTAAGAGTTGTGCCTTTAGCAATAGGCTTTAATGCTACAGCAACATTATCATCTTTATTAATCTTAATAAAATCCTGCATTTAATCCTTAATTCTCCTTATTATTAAATAAGAGCGGATGAATATAAAAACATCCGCTCTGTACACCTAAACGAGCCTGTTAATTAGTCATCAAGAGCTAAATCATTAACAACTGCTCTCATTCCTCTTTCTCTGATATCTGTGATGTACTCACTAATAACTTCTTCAAGGTTAAGAACCTTTGAAAGATCCTCGCCACCGAAGAACTTAGTATTGCTTAAGTAAGCATGTGTGAATTCCTTAGCAGACTTTCCTGAATTGTCTCTGAAGAAATCAAGAACAGCCTTGTCATCTGTGATGTTGTACTCTTCACCGTTTCTGTTACCCTTTAATACAATACCGCCGTTGAACTCAGCTTCTGTCTGTGATGTATAGAAGCTCATGAGTGCTGCGATAGAGAATGTAAGGTACTTAGGAAGCTTGTTAAACTTGTTAACATATCCTAAGAATGAAGGTAAACATCTAGCTTCCCACTTAGATACTGAGTTAAGTGAAATGCTTAATAATCTATGGTCTACGAATGGGTTAAGGAATCTGTCAATAACAGCCTTAGCGAACTCTTCGCAATCTTCCTTAGAAAGTGAAAGTGTAGGAATAACTTCATTGTAAAGTGTCTCTTCCATGTACTTTCTGATTACAGGATCCTTCATAGAATTCTCTACATTGTCATTACCAGCAAGGAATGAAGCTAATACAAATGATGTATGAGATCCGTTAAGGATTCTTACCTTTCTTTCCTTATATGGATGATGATCCTTAGTAAATACTACATTAAGTCCAGCTTCCTTGAATGGAAGTTCCTTCTCAAGCTGCTCAAGTGGAAGATTAGAATCACTCTCTACAACCCAGAGACCGAATACTTCAGCTCTGTCGATAAGCTGATCCTCATATCCCCATTCCTCGCAAAGCTTAGCTGCGTCTTCTCTTGGATATCCTGGAACAATTCTATCTACGAGTGTTGGGCAGAATGAACAGTAATTGTTAACCCAGTCCTTGAATCCATCTTCAAGACCCCAAAGCTCAATAAACTTCATGATGCACTTCTTTAATTCAATACCATTATCAGCGATAAGCTCACATGGAAGTAAGATAAGTCCCTTATCTGATGCCCCGTTGAACTTCTGATATCTCTTGTAAAGGAGCTGTGTAAGCTTTCCTGGGTATGTCTTAGGAGGACGTGCATTAGGATCGTTATCTGTCTCGTCAAATACGATACCAGCCTCTGTTGTATTAGAAACGATGAATCTAAGAGTCTCGCTTGTACCATACTCAATGTACTTGTCATAATCCTCAATAGCTGCAACTGCATCTACTACTGATGTAATCTGACGTGTGATTTCCTTAGGCTCTCCATCAACAAAACCTCTTAACTGAAGTGTATACTGGCATTCCTGATCATGGAATCTCTCAAGTGTACCGAACTCGATAGGCTTAACGATAACAACACCACCGTTGAAATCTGTCTTCTCATTAGTTACATCGAAGATATAATCAACGAATGCTCTAAGGAAGTTACCCTCACCGAACTGCATAACCTTAACAGGTCTGTCAACTGCATGTGTAATACTCTTGTTTAATCTCTGCATCTTAAATCTCCTTTTTTCATTGGGAATAATCCGTTCTACGATAACGGTCCCTGATTATTAACCAGTAAATGGTATGTAAATAAGTGCATGTAAGCGCTTTCATAAATAAAATATACTTAAAAATGCTCTAAGTCAATACATTTTTCAGCTTTTTAAAAAATTCTTACATTACACTTGTTTTTATAATAATACCATTGTATAATTCATTTATCAATATGTAAGCGCTTACATTTATTTATTTTTTATCAATTTCTGTTAAGCGATACATTTACATTCGTCAAGAGATGAGGTCGCACATGAATATTAATATATATGATGTTTCTAAAAAAGCTGGTGTGTCCATAGCAACAGTTTCAAGGGTTCTTAACGGCAACACCAGAGTTTCTGAAAAGACAAGAGACAAAGTTATTAATGCAATGAAAGAATTAGACTACACTCCTAATGTATTTGCAAGAGGATTAGGTCTTAATACTATGAAGACAATTGGCATTATGTGCATAGATTCATCTGATATATACCTTGCCAACGCTGTTTACTACCTCGAACAGGAGCTTCGTAAATACAACTACGACTCTATTCTTTGCTGCACCGGTAAAGATTATAATAATAAGAAGAATTATCTCGAACTTCTTTTAAGCAAAAGAGTTGACGGAATTATTCTTGCCGGTTCACAGTTTGTAGAAAATACCAGTGAACATAACAACGACTACATTATTAATGCAGCTAAAGATGTTCCTATAGTTCTGGTCAACGGCTATCTGGACGCTGACAACATTTATTCAGTAATGTGCAATGATGAAGAAGCTGTATACAATGCAACAAAACTCTTGATAAATAATTCACATCGTAATATAGTTTATTTATATACGAGTACTTCATACAGTGGCATGAATAAGTACCGCGGCTATCTTAAAGCAATTAATGAAGCTGGTATTACTCTCCCGGATGAATTCCATCATCTGTGTGGCAAGAACATATCTCATGCCAGGGATTATCTTACATATCTATATGATAAAGGAATGAAGTTTGATGCCGTTATGACATCTGATGACTCTATCGCTGCCGGTGCTGTCAAGTTTGCACATACCCACGGAATCAGAATTCCTGAGGATTTAGAGGTTATTGGATACAATAACTCTGTTCTTTCATTATGTACAGAACCTGAGCTTACCTCTATTGACAGTAAGGTTGAGGAACTATCCTCATGCGCGGTAAGCGTGCTTATGAAGGTTTTATCCGGTGAAGATGCTGATAATCACAGTATCATCGCCGCTGATATAATAAAACGCAACACAACAATATTTTAATTCACAGGAGGATTATGAATCATGAAACAGTTCATGGACAAAGACTTTTTACTTTCAACTCCAACAGCTCAGCATTTATTCCACGATTATGCAGCTAAAATGCCAATTCTTGACTATCACTGCCATATCAACCCTAAGGAAATCGCTGAAGACAGAAAGTTCGAGAACATCACACAGGTATGGCTTGGTGGCGATCATTACAAGTGGCGTCAGATGAGAACTAACGGTGTTGATGAGAAGTACATCACAGGTGATGCTTCTGACCGCGAGAAGTTCCAGAAATGGGCTGAGACTCTTGAGATGGCTATCGGTAACCCACTTTATCACTGGAGCCACCTTGAACTTCAGAGATACTTCGGATACAACGGTATTCTCAACGGCGACACAGCTGAGGAAGTATGGAATCTCTGTAATGCAAAGCTACAGGAAGATTCTATGTCAGTTCGTAACCTTATCAAGCAGTCAAATGTTACATTAGTTTGTACAACAGATGATCCTGTTGACTCACTTGAGTGGCATCAGGTTCTTAAGGATGATAAGACATTTGACGTACAGGTACTTCCTGCATGGAGACCTGACAAGGCTATGAACATCGAAAAGCCAGAATATCTTGATTACCTTGAGACATTATCTAATGTAAGCGGAATTAAAGTTAATTCATTCGCTTCATTAATAGATGCTCTTAGAAACCGTATGGATTTCTTTGCTTCTATGGGATGCTCAGTATCAGATCACGCTCTTGAGTATGTAATGTACAAGCCATACACAGAAGAAGAAATCGAAGCAATCTTTGCTAAAAGATTTTCTGGTTCTGCTATCACTACAGAAGAGATGAACAAGTTCAAGACAGCATTCATGGTATCTGTAGGTAAAGAATACAACAAGCGTAACTGGGTAATGCAGTTACATTATGGTACAATCCGTGATAACAACAGACTTCGTTATGACCAGTTAGGACCAGATACAGGTTATGACTGCATTAATACATATGACTGCTCTGCTGAGATGGCTCAGTTCCTTAACGCACTTAATGCTACAGATGAGCTTCCTAAGACAATCATTTACTCACTTAACCCTTCAGTTAACGCTGCTATCGGAACAGTTATCGGATGCTTCCAGGATTCTAAGGCTGTTGGCAAGATTCAGCAGGGTTCAGCTTGGTGGTTCAACGATCATAAGGTTGGTATGACTAACCAGATGACAAGCCTTGCTAACTTAAGTCTTCTTGGTAACTTCATCGGAATGCTTACAGATTCAAGAAGCTTCCTCTCATACACAAGACATGAGTACTTCAGAAGAATCATGTGCGAGCTTATCGGTGGATGGGTAGAGAATGGTGAATATCCAGCAGATGAGAAGGCATTAAAGAAGATTGTTGAAGGTATCTCATACAACAACGCTGTAAGATACTTTGGATTCGACCTTTAATTAATACCTGAAAAGATAAAAGCCGCTGCCACAATATTTGTGGTAACGGCTTTTTATTATAACTCCTATTACTTTTTATTCCTTGTCTTTTCCATCACATCCAGTGTATGCATTTTGCCTGATGCGTCTCTCTTATGCTTTGGCACTTCTCCTGCTTCTGAATTAAATATACCAACATTCTGGTCTTTATTATGCTTTGCTGCACATGCCGGGCAATATCTTCCATATCTGATATCTGCACCACAGTCTTCGCATTTTATATAACTGTCTGAACCATCAGGAATCTCAATTCTTCCTTCTCTTAAATACTTATTAATAATTGATACAGGAACTCCGGTTCCTCGTGAAATATTAGATGCATTTGAAGGTCCATTTTCTTCAATGTACTTTCTTACCTTGCCAAATGATGTCAGTTCTTCCTGACCACAATGATCACACTTAAAAACCTCGCCAAATGCATATCTCATAAGTTCTCCGCATTTTGGACATATCTTTGCGCGTTCATACTTAATCATTGTTTCTAAATGCTTTTTTTCTTTTTTCATTTTTTCTCTTTGTTCTATTTCTCTTAATGATGATTCCATATTAAACCTTCTTTCCGCTCACCGCTTCTCTGAATATGTCTCTTCTCTCCGTCTTCCCAACCCGGTTAATTGCCCTGTCTTTATATGTTCCGTCATTCTTAATTGACTTGCTCTTATAATTTTTGTCATCCGCTTCAGTCTGTTCTCTGTTATCAGTTTTTTCAGGCTCTTTTAATGCTTTCTCAAGCATTTCTTTGTTCTTAAATGCTGAATTATCTCTGTTCATAGAAAGCATCTGACGCTGCTTCTGGTTTATATACTGTTCAAGTTGTGAATTATTAACACTGAGCTGACAGCCATAAAGAACCTTAGTTTCATTAATAATTACTTTTCTTACAATTATTCCCATAAGACTATAATTTTTGTTAAAATCATTAAAGACCAGTCTTACCGGCATATTAATAACATTTTCCATGTCTTCGGAACTGACAAAGGAAAAGCCATTCTCACTGACATCCTTAACTATAACATCAACTGCCTTTCTATTAATTCCAAGCTGTGCAACTCCTGAAATTCCAACAAAAAGTCTGAATGCTCCCCTTCTGTTAATTTCAAAACCTTCCCCACTTGCTGTTATTTTATAAAAGCTTCCAGACTTTTCATGCACACATGCAACGCCAACACCCTTCCACACCATTGGAGACTTGTTTTCTCTTATCATTACTATATTAATAGCTACACTCTCTGACGAATTAAAAGTTAAAACTTTACCGTTAATTCTTATAGGTTCTATAAATATGCTGTTATTTCCCTGACTGACAACCTTAGAAGGAAATTCGAACTTCTGCCCTTTAATACTTAATTCTATAATTATTTTATTATCAGCTGTCATCTCCTGTAAAAGCATAGTTTTTCTCCATTACACGCAATTAATGATATAATGATAACACATTTACAGCAATAAAAAAAGACTCTCATACCAAACTGGCATGAGAATCTTCTTTCATAATTAATTATTCTTCATCTTCTTCTGGTTCATTCCAGTTATGATATACATTCTGAACATCATCATCTTCATCTAAAAGTCCTAAGATTCTGTTCATCTTCTTAATATCATCCTCAGATGTAAGGTCTACAGTTGTCTGTGGAATCATAGTAACCTCTGCTGAAGCAAATGTTACTCCGGCATCAGCTAATGCCTGATTAACAGCATCAAACTCCTCTGGTGAAGTAAGGATTTCATAACAATCCTCTTCTTCATTGAAATCATCTGCACCAGCGTCAAGAGCTAACATCATAAGCTCATCAGCATCTCCGGTATATTCTTCCTTGTCTACAATCATCTGTCCCTTGTTATCAAACATGAATGATACACAGCCTGGAGTACCAACATTACCGCCACCCTTAGTGAATGCACTACGGATATTAGAAGCTGCTCTGTTTCTGTTATCAGTAAGAGCCTCTACGATAATAGCTGTTCCGTTAGGACCATATCCTTCATATGTAACTGATTCATAGTTAGACATATCATTACTTGCAGCCTTCTTAATAGCTCTGTCAATTGTATCATTAGGCATATTAGCTGCTTTACACTTAGCAACAACCTGTCTTAACTTACTGTTATTATTAACATCCGGACCGCCTTCTTTAACAGCTATCATAAGCTCCTTACCAAGTCTTGTAAAGATTTTACCCTTAGCTGCATCATTGGCTGCCTTCTTATGCGCGATATTCGCAAATTTTGAATGTCCTGACATAAAAATACCTCATTTCCAATTATTACTGTAAATGTTCTTTAATCTTCTCAATCATCTCTGCATATTCAGCATCTGTAAGATACTTCTTATCTGGGTTCATAAGGAATACGCCACCCCATTCGAACTCGTCCTTATACTTAGGACAGAGATGGAAATGAAGGTGATGACCTGTATCACCATATGCACCATAGTTAACCTTATCTGGGTGGAAAGCAGCCATGATAGCTCTTGCTACTCTTGCAACATCCTCAAAGTAAGCAGCTCTCTCTTCTGCAGTTAACTCGTTCATATCACCAACATGCTTCTTATGTGCTACGATACATCTTCCAGGATGACTCTGCTCCTTGAACAGATATACCTTTGATGTCTCAAGCTCACATATCTTAATACCAAACTTAGCTACGAGGTCACCCTCTACACAATATGCACAATTCTGATCTACCATAATCGTATCCTCTTTTCTATAACCAAATATAACTCATGCTTCTATATTGCCGGGTTTGAACAGATACAATCTGTTCAAACCAGTATTTAATTAATATGCTCTCATATTAATTAAATTGCATCCTTGATAGAGAAGCTGATTCTTCCCATCTTATCCTTACCCATACACTTGCACTTTACATGATCGCCAAGTGTAAGAACATCTTCAACATGGTTGATTCTCTCATTAGAAATCTTAGAAATGTGAACCATTCCTTCCTTGCCAGGAGCAAACTCTACGAATGCACCGAATTCCTTAATGCTTACAACCTTACCTTCATATATCTTGCCTTCTTCGAAGTCTTCTACAATAGTCTTGATATACTTCATAGCCTTATCCATTCCTGCCTGCTCAACACCACATACAGAAACGAATCCATCATCAGTAATATCAATCTTGACACCGCACTCATCAATGATTGCGTTGATTGTCTTACCACGCTGTCCAACTACTTCGCCAATCTTAGCAGGGTCAATAGATGTCTGGATAATCTTAGGCGCATACTCACCAACAGTCTTTCTAGGCTCAGCAATAGCAGGCTTCATACATGTATCCATGATGAAAAGTCTTGCTTCTCTTGTTCTTCTTATAGCCTCTTCAACGATTGGTCTTGTAAGACCATGAATCTTAATATCCATCTGGATAGCTGTAATACCTTCTGTTGTACCTGTTACCTTGAAATCCATATCTCCAAAGAAATCTTCAAGTCCCTGAATATCAGTAAGTACAATATAATCATCATCTGTCTCGCCTGTAACAAGACCACATGAAATACCGGCTACCATTCTCTTAATAGGAACACCTGCTGCCATAAGTGACATACAAGATGCACATGTTGAAGCCATTGATGTAGAACCATTAGATTCAAATGTCTCAGAAACGGCACGGATTGCATATGGGAACTCTTCCTCTGATGGAAGAACAGGAACAAGTGCCTTCTCAGCTAATGCTCCATGTCCGATTTCACGACGTCCTGGTCCTCTTGATGGCTTAGTCTCACCTACAGAGTATGAAGGGAAATTATAGTGATGTATGTATCTCTTAGTAGTTACATTTTCATCAAGACCATCAACCTTCTGTGCCTCTGATAAAGGTGCAAGAGTAACAACATCACAGATCTGTGTCTGTCCTCTTGTAAACATTGCAGAACCATGAACTCTAGGAATAATATCAACCTCAGCTGCAAGTGGTCTGATCTGGTTAATAGCTCTTCCGTCCGGTCTCTTGTGATCCTTTAAGATCATCTTACGAACAGTCTTCTTCTGGTACTGGTAAACAGCTTCACCAAGAACTGCAAGCCATTCCTCATTATCTGCAAATGCTTCCTTCATCTTCTCAGTTACAGCATCAATATTCTTCTCTCTTGTCTGCTTGTCATCTGTGAATACAGCAACTTCCATCTCTTCTGGAGATACAACCTGCTTCATAGCCTCAAACATCTCTGCAGGAACAGCACAGCTTACATAAGAATGCTTTTCCTTGCCAACCTCAGCAACAATCTTATCAATAAATGCAATGATTGTCTGGTTGATATCATGAGCCTTATATATAGCCTCAATCATCTTGTCTTCTGGAATCTCATTAGCTCCTGCTTCAATCATAATAACCTTCTGCTTAGTTGAAGCAACTGTAAGCTGAAGATCTCCATCCTGCCACTGTGCCTGAGATGGGTTAACGATGAATTCTCCATCAATCATACCAATCTGTGTTGTAGCACATGGACCGTCAAATGGAATATCTGAAATAGATGTAGCAATAGCAGAACCAATCATAGCAAGTAATTCTGGTCTGCAATTCTCATCAACTGACATAACCATGTTATTAAGAGTAACATCATTACGATAGTCCTTAGGGAATAATGGTCTCATAGGTCTGTCGATAACTCTTGATGTAAGGATAGCATTCTCAGATGCCTTACCTTCTCTCTTGTTAAATCCACCAGGAATCTTTCCTGCGGCATACATCTTCTCTTCATATTCAACGCTTAATGGGAAGAAATCAATTCCTTCTCTTGGTTCTTTAGATGCTGTTGCTGTTGAAAGAACAACAGTATCACCATAATGCATTAACGCAGCACCGTTAGCCTGTGCACACACTCTGCCGATATCAACTCTTAAAGTTCTTCCGGCGAGTTCCATTTCATACTGTTTAAACATATGAACTCCTTCCATAAAAAATATATATTTAACAGAAGGTCCGAAACAACTGAAAAACACACCATAAACTACCGCCATGATATACATTTCAGTGGTCTCGGGGTATCCCTTCTGCCATTAACAACGCAATAGGGCGGAGTTATACACTCCGCCCTGATTAATTACTTTCTTAAGCCTAAACGCTCAATAAGATTTCTGTAAGATTCAATATCTGTATCCTTAAGATATGCAAGTAAAGCTCTTCTCTTACCAACCATCTTAAGAAGACCTCTTCTTGAGTGGTGATCCTTCTGGTTAACCTTAAGATGTTCTGTTAACTCAGCGATTCTTTCTGTTAAGATAGCTACCTGAACTTCTGGAGAACCTGTGTCTCCTGGCTTTCTTCCATAAGTAGCAATGATTTCTGCTTTCTTTTCCTTAGATATCATGTCTAAATCCTCCTAAATATTAATCTCCTGCCACTAAGCTTCAGGTCGGAGTGTCCTACAGCTGGGTGACGGCTCATACTTGATTATTGTAACACAGGCATTAAACCTTTGCAAGTATTAATTATCCAATAAGAAACATATTTCTTGCAAAATCCGAATCTGCCGCAATCTGTCTCTTCAATCCTTCTACATCTTCAAACTTCATCTCTGGTCTTATAAAATGTATGAATTCAACATCAACCTTCTTGCCATACACATCCTTGTCAAAATCAAAAAGAAACGTCTCAACACTTATCTCCGGTGCATCACTTACTGTAGGCTTAGTTCCTAAGTTAGTAACCCCGTAGAATTTTTCACCATCAATAGTCGTCTGGGTAGCATATACTCCATTAGGTGGCAGGAGCTTATACTCCGTCGGATATATGTTAATAGTAGGGAAATCAAGCTTCCGTCCAAGCTGGTTTCCTATCGAAACCACGCCTGTAACATTAAACGGTCTGTTAAGAAGAACATTTACCGTTTCCATATGGCCAACCTTTAATTCTTCTCTTATATATGTACTGCTGATTTCCTTATCCTGATATTTTTCCTTTTCAACAATAATAGTTGTAAAACCAAGTTCTTCTCCTGCTTCCACAAGCATTGCTGCATCACCTGCCCTGTCTTTTCCAAAACGGTAATCAGTACCTACAACAACATACTTTGCATGCAGCTTATCAATAAGAATCCTGCATATAAAATCTTCAGGTTCCATATGCATGAATTCATCTGTAAACGGATATTCAATCTCAACATCTATGCCAAAATTCTCACACAGTCTGCGTCTTTCACTGCTTGTAGATATAAAATGCTGATACTTCTGTGGACATATCGAAAGTGGCAGGCTGTCAAATGTAAACAAAACCGCAAGCAGATTCTCCTCATCTGCTTTCTGCCTTACAATCTCAATGAGCTTCTGATGTCCTGTATGAATTCCATCGAATTTTCCTAATGTAACTGCACTTTCCTTATTTAATTGAAAATCATCTGTTCCATGAATATATTCCAAAGATGATCACGCCCCTTTACTTGTTGTCTTCGTAAAATATCTTAACCGGATAAAGCACTTCATCCCGGAATTCATATACACCGATAAAGCATTTATCAGAATCGTACACTCTGTATTTCTCATTATCACTGATTGCAGCATCTGCAGGTATCTGTTCTCTTGACAGCTTATTGCCATTGTGAAGATACCGGCTGTATTCTTCTGCAAATGTTATCTCCTGATAATCACTGAATATCTTATCTATGCCAGTTATCCTGTCTTCTATTTCACCCTTTAACACAAGAGCCGATATCTGGTTAAGTGTAAGTGTATCATCAAGCATGAATTCACCTACCCGCGTTCTTGTAAGCTTCATCATACATGCGCCACACCCAAGCTTCTTACCTATATCATCACATAATGACCTGATATAAGTTCCCTTTGAGCAGTCAACAGTAATAGTAACTGTTTTCTGTTTATCTGAAAGATTGATATCATTCACCCTTAATGTATTAATATGGACAGTTCTTGGTTTTCTTTCAATCTCAATACCTTTTCTTGCAAGCTCATAAAGCTTCTGTCCATTATGCTTTAAAGCTGAATACATAGGCGGTATCTGTTCATACTCACCTATGAATTCATTACATGCTTTAAGGACATCCACTTCACTCACATTAACCTCTGACTGGGCAACAATTTTCCCTGATATATCAAGAGTATCTGTCGTTGTGCCAAGAAGCATTACAGCCTCATAAGTCTTTCCCCAGTCAGTTATAAGGTCACACAGCTTTGTAGCCTTACCGATACACACAGGAAGCACCCCAACCGCATCAGGGTCAAGTGTGCCTGTGTGACCAATTTTTTTAGTTTTAAGTATTCCCCGAAGCTTTGCAACTACATCATGAGATGTAAATCCCTGCTCCTTATATACATTTAAAACACCATTCATGCATTATCCTCATTATACTGCTGCTCAATCATTTCGCCAATCTTATTAACGATACTGTGGACATTGCCCTTAGCAGAGAATCCTGCTGCCCTCACATGTCCTCCACCGCCAAATGCTGTGGCGATTCTTGCAACATCAATCATTTTCTTTGAACGAAGACTTACTTTGTATTCGTCCTTATCTGTTTCATAAAGGAATATAGCCACTTCAACTCCGTCTGTTAAGCGTAACTGCTCAATAATTCCACCAAGTTCTTTGCCAGTGACACCATAGAAATTCATTTCCTCAATGGATACACTTGAAAATATACATCTGCCATCATAAAATAACACACTTTCAAGCAAAGCTCTTCCAAGAATCTGATTCTGTATATAACTCTTCTTATAAAAGCTGTTATCAATGATATCAGAATAATCAATTCCCATCTCCATCATCTTTCCGGCAATATCCATTGTCCTTCTTGATGTACAGCTGTACTTAAACACACCTGTATCATGGATTATTCCTGTATATATGCACTCTGCAACATTTTTATCGACCTTATCCTCGTCAAATGTTGTATAGAGAACTTCACATGCCGAACTTGACTGTGGCTCTACATAATTAACATCAGCAAATGAATTATTGCTTATATGATGATCTATGCAGATAGTCTTATCAGCATTTTCAAAGCAGCTCATAAATGGTTCAATTCTATCCATTGAACTGCAGTCAAGTACTACGAATAAATCAAAATGCTTATCCTCAGCCTCATGCTTAATATCATTAATACCAGATAGATAATTAAATTCATCTGACGGCTTTTCAAGATAAACAGTAACCTCGCACTCAGGAAGATTCTTCCTGATATAATTATATAAACCTAATGTTGAACCAACACAGTCACCATCAGGACGGATATGTCCTGTGATACCTATAACCTTTGCATGTCCGATTTCTTCAATAATATTCATGACTAACCTCTTTATTCTGTCTCGTCTTCAACCTCAACGTGCATCTTATTATCATGTTCTGTAACTTCATCAATAAGCTTAGACATATTAATACCATACTCAATTGACTGATCAAGAATGAATCTTATTTCAGGAGTATTTCTTAAATTGACAGTTCTTGCAAGCTGTCTTCTTATATATCCTTCTGCACTCTTAAGACCTGTAATCGTATCCTTCTGTGACTTTTCATCACCAAGAACACTTATATATGCCTTACATGTCTTAAGGTCAGGAGCGACCTCAACCGCTACAACCGAAGTCATAGGGTTGATTCTAGGGTCTTTAATCTCACTTCTGATTATATTACTTAATTCTTTCAATACCTCGCCGTTAATACGGGTATTCTTTACACTATTTTTACGCATATATTCTCCAAATAAAAACTAAATCCTATCTTGGCACTTCAACCATGATATGTGCTTCAATCATATCCTCTGGCTGGATATCATTGAACTTTTCAAATACCATACCACACTCAGTACCTGCCTTGATTTCCTTAACCTCATCCTTGAAGTGCTTAAGAGATGCGATAGGTCCTTCATAAACCTTCTCACTTCCTCTTGTTATACGGACAACAGAATCTCTTGTAATTCTTCCCTCTTCAACGATACAGCCGGCAATATTACCAACTCCTGAAGCCTTGAATATCTGCATGATTCTTGCATGACCGATAATCTTTTCTTCATAGATAGGCTCAAGCATACCCTTAAGGGCTGCCTCAACATCTTCAATAGCATTGTAGATAACGCTGTAAAGTCTTAAATCTACCTTTTCTCTCTCTGCAACAATTCTTGCCTGATTATCAGGCTTAACGTTAAATGCAATGATGATAGCATTAGAAGCTGATGCAAGTACTACGTCGGATTCATTAACATTACCAACACCACCATGAATTACCTTAACAACAACCTCTTCATTAGAAAGTCTTACAAGACTTGACTTAACAGCCTCAACAGAACCCTGTACATCAGCTTTGATGATAATATTAAGTTCCTTCATATTACCAGCCTGAATCTGCTCAAAGAGTGCATCAAGAGATACCTTATGCTTAGTATCATCAAGAAGCTTCTTTCTTCCCTCGCTGATAAATGTCTCTGCTGTACTTCTTGCTTCCTTCTCAGAATCTGCAGCCATAATGATTTCACCTGCATTAGGAACATCATTAAGACCAAGAATCTCAACCGGAGTAGATGGTCCGGCAACCTTTACTCTGTTACCCTTATCATCAATCATGGCTCTTATCTTACCATAGCAAGAACCTGCTGATACAGCATCTCCCACATGAAGAGTACCCTTCTGTACAAGGATAGATGCTACAGGACCACGTCCCTTATCAAGCTCAGCCTCAATAACAATACCTCTTGCCTTTCTGTCAGGGTTAGCCTTAAGTTCATTAACCTCTGCTGTAAGAAGAATCATATCAAGAAGCTCATCAATACCCTGCTTAGTATGTGCTGATACTGGAACAAATGTAGTAGAACCGCCCCAGTCTTCTGCAATAAGACCATACTCAGTAAGCTCCTGCTTAACCTTCTCGATATTAGCATTAGGCTTATCAATCTTATTGACAGCAACAATAATCTCAACACCTGCTGCCTTTGCATGGTTAATAGCCTCAATTGTCTGTGGCATTACACCATCATCTGCAGCTACAACAAGAATAGCAATATCTGTAGCCTGAGCACCACGCATTCTCATAGCTGTAAATGCTTCATGACCCGGAGTATCAAGGAATGTAATAAGATTACCATTTACATTTACCTGGTAAGCACCTATCTTCTGTGTGATTCCGCCTGACTCCTTAGCTGTCACATGAGTTTCTCTGATTGCATCAAGTAATGAAGTCTTACCATGATCAACGTGTCCCATAACGCAGACAACTGGTGGTCTTGGAACAAGCTTATCCTCTGGTTCTTCATCTTCCTTAAGAAGTTCTGCAATAACATCAACCTTCTCTTCATGCTCACATATGCAGTTGAACTCGAGAGCAATCTCTTCTGCTGCATCATAATCTATCTCTTCGTTAATAGTAACAACCTTACCCTGTAAGAACAGCTTCTTAACAAGTGCTGCAGGAGCTACCTTCATTTTATCTGCAAGTTCCTTGATAGTAAGAGTATCTGGAAGAACAAGCTGCTTGATTGTCTCTTCTTCCTTTTCCTTCTTCTCAGGCTTTGTCATAGGCTTCTTATCAAATCTGCTGTTAGCGAACTTAAGATTTTCCTTAGCCTCATTATCTCTCTTTCTGTCATTCTTCTTGCTGTCTATTCTTGAATCATGTCTTCTTGAATCCGGCTTAGCTGAAAAATCAAACTCTTCCTTAGGTGCAGAATCTCTTCTGTCATTATTTCTTCTCTGACCTCCGTTAAATCCTCCACGGTTCTGGTCATTATCCTTTCTGAAGCCACCATTTCCAGACTGTCCGTTTCTGTCATTTCTGAAACCGCCGTTATTGTTTCGGTCATTGTTTCTATAACCGCCATTATTATCACGATTACCATAACCACCATTGTTGTTACGGTCATTATTTCTGTAACCGCCATTATTGTTACGGTCGTTATTTCTGTAACCGCCGTTGTTATCACGGCTGCCATTACCTCGGTCATTGTTTCTGTAGCCACCGTTGTTGTTACGGTCGTTATTTCTGTAACCGCCATTGTTATCACGGCTGCCATTATTACGGTCATTATTTCTATATCCACCGTTGTTACGGTCATTATTTCTGTAACCACCATTATTATCACGGTTACCATAGCCGCCATTACCACGGTCATTATTTCTGTAGCCGCCGTTGTTATCGCGCTGTCCGTCTCTGTTATTATTGTTATCTCTTCTAGAATTCTTATCCCTTGAACTGTTCTGTGGGAAATATACCTGTGAGATATGCTTCTTATCATCAGCATTGCCAGACTTATTCTGTGTTCCCTGCTGTGGCTGCTTTGGAGCCTGATTCTGCTGTCTGTTATCCCTGTTATCATTCTTTACAGGCTGTGACTGCTTTGCTGGCTGTGCTGCCGGCTTATTCTCAACCTTAGGTGCAGGAGCAAACTTCTTTCTCACACTTGAAATTTCTGCATCTGTAAGTCCGCTTACAGACTTATAAGTCTTCTCGCTGTTGCTAAGCATATCAGTAATATCCTTAGATGTTATATTTAATTCTTTTGCCAATTCATGTACTCTCATATTTGCCATTTAACCTCTTTTCCAAATAACAGAACTGCTGTTATTCTAAACCCTGTTCAAAATATTTTTCTATGGTTTTTGCGAATCCTTCATCAAGGACTGCTAATGATGCGCGGAACTCTTTTCCTATCGCGTGGCCAATGCTTACCTTGTCACTGAAAAAATGTATTGGAACCTTGTAATAAGTACACATATTCGTAAACATTTTCTTAGTGTTATCTGAAGAATCATCTGCAACAATAACTGTGAATGCCTTTCCGGTCTTAACAGCTTTCTCTGTCGAAAACTCTCCGCTTGCAACCTTTCCGGCTTTCTGCGCCAGTCCAATCATATTAAGGATTTTCTGTTTATTTCCCAATATTATTCAGCTCCTTTGCTAACTCATCATAGATACCCGGATCTACTGCCATCTTAAACGACCTTTCAAGCCCCTTATTCTTAAAGGCTTTTGCAAGGCATTCCTCACTGGCGCATATATAAGCCCCTCTGCCATTCTTCCTGCCTGTAGTATCTATAACGATTGATTCGTCCTGTGTCTTCAGAATACGGATTAAATCTTTCTTATCCTTCATCTGACCGCAGCCAATACACTGTCTTTGTGGAATCTTCTTTACTGTAGCCACTATGCATCACTCCTAATAATTATTCTTCATCAAGGCTTATTTCAGATGGTTCAACATACTCTTCGTCTAAATTCTCTTCTTCTGTATGTTCTTCAGGTTCAGCCTCACTCTTAATATCAATTCCATATCCTGTAAGCTTTGCAGCAAGTCTTACATTCTGTCCCTGCTTACCGATTGCTAATGAAAGCTGCTGTTCAGAAACAACAATCTTAGCCTTCTTCTCTTCATCATCAGCTACTGCTGAAACAACCTTTGCAGGGCTTAATGCATTAACAATAAGCTGTGCTGAATTACTGTCCCACTCAATGATATCAATCTGCTCATTGCCAAGTTCATTAACAATAGCCTTAACTCTTGCGCCGTTAATACCAACACATGCACCTACTGGATCAACATTTGCAACATTGGCTCTAACTGCCATCTTTGTTCTTGATCCGGCTTCTCTTGCAATGCCCATGATTTCAACAACACCATCTTTAATCTCTGTAACTTCTTCTTCGAAAAGCTTCTTAACAAGCTCCTGTGACTTTCTTGAAACTCTTACAACAGGACCACCCTTTTCTCTGTTAATTACATCAACAACATATAACTTGATTCTGTCGCCCGGCTTGAACTCTCTGTCCTTAAACTTATCATCAGCCTTAAGTACTGTCTGGAGTCTTCCAAGATCGATTGTAAGGTCACCGTTATCAGCAACTCTCTGTACAATACCTGTAATAAGCTCCTTCTCCTTAGAGTGGTACTCATTGTAAAGTGCATTCTTTTCCTGCTCTCTTATAGTCTGTACAATAGTATTCTTTGCATTCTTGGCTGCCTTTCTTGAGAACTCCTCAGACTTAACTTCAACTGTGATAACATCACCAAGCTGGCAGTCAGGCTTAATCTTTCTTGCATCCTCTAATGATATATCTGTACCTGAAACATATTTTTCTTTCTTATTCTCTCTGTTCTCAGGAACAATAACTTCCTCAACAACAGTTCTGTCAGAATAAATGTGGAAATCACCTGTTCTTCTGTCTAACTCAACGCGTCCGTTGTCAGCCTTATCAAATTCAGCCTTGTACTCATCCATAAGAGATTTCTCGATAGCTGCAAACATAATCTCTTTATCGATTCCATTCTCCTTCTCAAGAGCATCAAGTGCCATAATTAATTCCTTATTCATTGCTTTTAATTTCCTCCAAAAATATATTATACTTCATCTACAAATGCCCATCTGATCATAGCCAGATTACTTCTGTCAAATGTTTTAGTTACATCATCAATACTGATTGTTACCGTATCTTTATCATATTCCTTAAGAACCCCGGAATATTCCTTAGATTTATCAACAGGACTGAATAATTTAATCTCAATCATTCTGCCGATACTCTTTTCATAATCCTTCTCTTTCTTAAGAGGTCTTGTAAGACCCGGAGAACTCACCTCAAAAATATACTGGTCATCAATGTAATTCTCCCTGTCCAGTATCTCATTGAAAGCCCTGCTCACATTCTGACAGTCATCAATAGTAACTCCGCCTTCTTTGTCAATGTAGACACGCAGATACCAGTCACTGCCTTCCTTCACGTAGTCAACATCAAAAAGTTCCACGCCGTTAGCTTCAACAACCGGCTGTATAAGCTGTGCTGTCTTAGCTTCATAGCTTTCTCTTTTTCCCATGCAGTACTCACCCTTTCTAAAAATATTCAGTTTTCTTATATATGAACGAAAGAGTGGACATCTCTGCCCACTCTTTCCGTATCACATATAGTAGCTTGTAGGGGAATCGAACCCCTGATTCCGCCGTGAGAGGGCGGCGTCTTAGCCTCTTGACCAACAAGCCATAACCTGTGTTGTCTTGCAGTTGTGTACCGCAGCAACAATGATATCTTAACTCAATTATCAAAATCCGTCAAGCACTTTTTTGAAATTTTTCCAAAAATTTTCAAAAAATATTTCAAAACCTTCAAAAAAGCGCTTAAATACTGGATTCCCAGCCAATCAATAATCTTATGCAAAACTAAAAATTGCTGTAAATACTCCTGCACTTGCGATTCCCATAATCACTCCTGCAAGCAAAACTCCTAATAAAACAGCTATTACACTCTTCTTAAATCCCATATCAAGAAAGCTTGCTGCAAGTGTTCCTGTCCATGCTCCTGTTCCAGGAAGTGGAATTCCAACAAAAAGTAATAATGCTACAAAAAGGCCTCTACCAGCCTTCTGCTTAAGCTTCTCTCCACCCTTGTGTCCTTTTTCGATACAGAAGGTAAAGAACTTTCCAATATATTTCTTATCCTTGCCCCACTCCAGCACCTTTCTTGCAAAAAGGTAAATAACCGGTACAGGAAGCATATTGCCTATTACACACACAATGTATGACTGTAATAAAGGTAACTGGAATCCCTGTGATACAGGAATAGCACCTCTTAACTCAATAAGTGGAACCATAGAAATAAGAAAAATATACAAATACTTTTTAAACATACTATCTCCTATTTAATTTAATAATAAACAGTTATTGATGATACATAACATTTGTAAAAAAATCAAGTATATTATATATTCTCAATCTGCCAGTCAATCGGTTCTACCCCATTAGCCTTTAAAAATTCATTGCACTGGCTGAAATGCTTACAACCAAAAAAGCCCCTGTACGCAGATAATGGACTCGGATGCGGTGCTTTAAGAATAAGATGCTTAGGGTTATTAAGCATTGACGCCTTCCTCTGTGCAGGCGAACCCCACAGCATATATACAATAGGTCTGTCCTGCATATTTACGGCGTTAATAACAGCGTCTGTAAACTGCTCCCAGCCGTGTCCCTGATGCGAATTAGCCTGATGTGCCCTTACAGTAAGCACTGTGTTAAGCAGAAGAACACCCTGGTCAGCCCATTTCTTAAGATATCCATTATTAGGAATATAACAGCCACAGTCATCATGCAGTTCCTTATATATATTCTTAAGTGAAGGCGGTGCTTCCTCTCCCGGAAGTACCGAGAAAGACAGCCCGTGTGCCTGATGTACATTATGATAAGGATCCTGACCAAGTATTAGTACCTTAACCTTACTAAGCGGTGTAAAATGAAACGCATTGAATATATCATCTGCCGGTGGATATACAACATATTTGCTGTATTCGTCCTTAACAAATGTAAACAGTTCCCTGTAATAAGGCTTTGAATATTCACCTTTAATAGCAGGAAGCCAGTCATTATCTATCATTGACATAGTATTTATTGTCCTTTCGTGTATGAAAACTCAATCTTACATCAAACGCATAGGAATTCCCTCATCAGCAAGGTATTTCTTAAGCTCCATAATATCAAGTTCTTTATAATGAAAAAGTGAAGCTGCAAGTGCCGCATCAGCCTTTCCCTTAGTAAATGCATCAAGAAAATGTTCTTTACTTCCCGCACCGCCTGAAGCAATTACAGGTATTGAGACATTTGACGCAATTGTATTAGTAAGTTCAATATCATATCCGGCTTTAGTTCCATCGCAGTCCATACTTGTAAGAAGAATCTCTCCTGCTCCAAGTTTCTCTGCCTTCATTGCCCATTCAACAGCATCCATGTGCATATCAACTCTTCCGCCATTCTTATATATGCTCCAATGACCGTCGCTATTCCTCTTGGCATCAATTGCAACAACAACGCACTGGCTGCCAAACTTGTCAGCCGCATCAGATATAAGCTGTGGATTCATAATAGCTGCCGTATTAATTGATATCTTGTCAGCGCCCTCTCTTAAAAGCACCTTAAAATCATCAACACTTCTTATTCCACCGCCTACTGTAAACGGAATGAAAACTTTCTCAGCCACTCTTCTTACAAGGTCAACAGTTGTATTTCTTCCATCACTTGAAGCTGTAATATCAAGAAATACAAGCTCATCTGCACCTGATTTGTCATACATTGATGCAACCTCAACAGGATCTCCTGCATCTCTTAAATCAACAAAATTAGTTCCTTTGACAACTCTTCCATCCTTGCAGTCAAGGCATGGTATAATTCTTTTAGTAAACATCAGCAACTCCTTTTAGCAATTATAATGACGCAAAGTTCTTTAATATCTTAAGTCCTACTTCGCTGCTCTTTTCCGGATGGAACTGACACGCAAACACATTACCGCTCTCAACCGAAGCATGAATATGAGTAGTATATTCTGTAGATGCAGCAACAATATTTTCATCTGCTGCCTTAAGATAATAAGAATGTACAAAATACACATAAGGATTTCCTTCAAGTCCCTTAAAAAGCTTTGCCCCCGGCTTTACATCAAGAGAATTCCATCCCATATGTGGAATCTTAAAGCCCTCCTTAGCAGGAATTTTCAATATCTTTCCCGGAAGGATATCAAGTCCTTCTGCTCCCGGAGTCTCATCACTTTCTTTAAACAGAAGCTGTAATCCCAAGCATATTCCAAGAAACGGAGTTCCATTATGTGTTACCTTCTTAATAGTATCAACAAGTCCGAACTTATCAAGATTGTTCATTGCATCTCCAAATGAACCAACTCCCGGAAGAATAACCTTGTCAGCCTGTAAGATTTCACTTGAATCTCTTGATACTAAAACTTCCTCTCCTAATGATACCAGTGCCTTTTCCACACTCTTAAGATTGCCTGCATCATAATCGATAATTGCTATCATTGTACTGCCTTTCCATATTCCTTTATTTTTAAGTAATAATTCGTGAAATCACTGTTAGACATATCTGCCAGTGATATTCCCTGTGCTTCAGATATCTTAAATGTGTTCTGTAAAGCATCAATTATGTTCTGATACTCTGCTTTAAACTTATCATCAATTCCAAGTTCCTGTGCTGTAGAACGGAATGTATTATATCTGTCTATTCCCTTAATAAGTGCATCCAACGCCTCTGTTTTCATATTAAGGCTCATATAATTCTCATAAGAATCATACTGTCTCTTGACATACATTATGGTAGATGCCTGTTCATACAGAGTCTTATCGTTGGAATTAAGCTTCATTCCATTAAGCTTGGAATATGCTTTATCATACTCACCATTATTATAGTATGTCTTTGCCTGTGAAGAATTAGTATTATAATATAATGCTGAATTCAAAACACTGATAAGTACTACAACTCCGGCAACAAAAAGAACAAGCATAACCAGTGAAAGCGGCTTGATTTTAAGAATATCTCCAGGTTTTGGAGGTTCTTTAGGTTTCTTCTCTTTCTTAGGCTTAGACTGCTTTACTTTTTTAGGCTTTGCCGCCTTCTTCTGCTCTGCCGCCTGCTTTTTCTTTTCTTTCTTCTCTGTAGCGGCTGCCTTTTTTAACTCTTTATTCTTCTGTTTTTCTTCATTATCGAGTCTTTCAGCCTCTTCTTCAGCCTTTTCTTCTTCTATTCTTTTTGCCTTCATCTGGGCAAGTCTGTACTTAAATCTTGCAAAGAAGCCTTTCTTAGGTGCTTCTGAATCATCAAGAGTATCCTTATTGCCGAATACATCTTCTATTATCTGTTCATTCTCATCCTTAGGTTCTCCATTATCAGCTTCCGGCTTGTCTGCAGACTTATCCTCTGATGAAGTATTTTCGCCATTACCATTATCTGCAGCCTCTTCCTTAGGACTCTCATCTTCAAGACTGTCGAAAAATACTTTCTTTATCTTCTTAAAAAAGCTGTCCTTCTTCGGCTTTTCAGGTTTTATCTTGCTTTCATCTACCTGAACGCTTTCTTTCTTTTCAGGCTCTTTGTTATCTGCTTCTTCATTGCCGGCTTCTGTCTGTGCTGCATCTGGTTCAGTATTATTATCTGAATCTGCCTTGTTATCGTCAGGCTCTGTCTCATTTACCTGTGAATCATTTTTTTCTTTCTCAGCAAGTTCCTCTTCTAATGCCTGAGCCTGCGCCTGTGCTTCCGCACGCTTAAGCTCATCTCCCTGATTCAATAAATCATCTATTGAAATGCTGTCAGTATCAGCTTTGACATCATCTATCAAATCATCAAGATTCATATTCATAAGTCTTTCCATGTCATTATCAGACAGTTCCGAATCATCATCCGCAGGAGTTATTGTTGCGCCTGCTGCTTCCTCAACAGGTGTATCTTCAAGCATCTTATTAACCTCTTCTTCTGCTTTAGCATCTTTCTGTGCTTCCTGTTCCTCATTATCAGCATTCTCTGCTTCTATCTTTTCCCTTACTTCACGGGCTATCTCTTCCGGATCTTTGTCCTCAATCTCCTGCTGCCATTCACTTTTCGGTTCTTCCTGCTGAGAATCTGCCTGCTCCTTTTCATTAATTGAATCAAGCAATTTATCCAGATAATCTTCTTCCTTATCAGACAAAATTCTCACCTCCTGAAATCAAAATATACTAAAATATTAACATAAACATTCATTATTAACAATATTTTACAAGTTCTTTTATAAACTGTGCCCCATTCATCTCAAAAGCACATGCCCTGTCCCCGATTCCCTTTGGAATCTGGTAGAATGTGCTGTGTACCCTGTACAACTTGGATTTCTGGTTAATCATGACAATTCTTTCAAACGGCCATCTTATAACATTAGGGTTGGAAAAATCCTCTCCAATTTCCACAATAACCAGCTTCTTTGCAAGAGAAGATGACAGCCATTTATTGTAGAAATCCCACTGCTTCTCCTCTTCCTCTGCATTGCTTTCATTAACCGGACAGACAATTCTTCTCTCATTAAAGCCTGCATCTCTGATTGCACCAGCCTTATCAGTTGACACAATAAAATAATTCACATGTTCCATTGATTCAAATATTTTCTTAAGATTATCATAAACATCCTTATCTTCTGAAGCATATATTTCTTTTCCAAGTCCGAAAAGGACATAATCTGCACTCTTTATATCATCCATTAAATCATTGTAAATCATAAGTACCTCCATTCAATAACTATGTGATTATAACATCTTTTTGGGGTGTTGTCATCGTTACCTGTTTTGCACGAGCAGCCATATGCCAGAACTGCGTTCTGGCATTGTCGCGGCGCTCCTCGAGAATCTATATAAAGTTCACATTTTGTGCAAGCACAACTGTGAACTTTCCATATCTTCTCTCATCACTGCTCGCGCAAAAAAGGACGCCGCCCATGTCAGGCGGCGTCCCATAAGAGGAAGTGTAAAATGAAGAAAATTATCTGAGTAATTTATCGATTTCTGATACAAGCAGTCCGATTTCCGGCTTTGACAACTGGACATCTGCACCAAGTGATTCTCCCTTTGCTCTCATCTGTTCATTAATAAGTGATGAGAATATAACAACCGGAATATTCTTTAACTTGTCATCAGACTTAATAAGCTTTGTAAGTCTGTGGCCATCCATAAGCGGCATCTCCAGATCAGTGATAACACAGTCTATATCAAGCGGTACTTTTCCTGCCTTGGCATCTGATATAAAATCCCATGCTTCCTGACCATTATGACATAATGTAAGATTATCATAACCTGATTTAACAAGTGAATCAGATATCAGCTTAATAAGAAGAGGTGAATCCTCTGCTATAACAATATGTGCTTCACTTCTTGGTCTGCCTTCAAGCTTAAGAATATCAGAAGTCTTAAGACCTGTCTCCGGACTTATATCTGATACAATACGTTCAAAATCAAGAATAATAATAAGCTGACCGTTAATCTTAACAATTCCTGTAGCAATTCCATTGTCAGCAGTACTTATTGTTGTATCCGGAGTAATAATATCAGCCCATGATACTCTGTGAATTCCAACAACTGTATGTACATGAAAAGCGACATTCAATTTGTTGAAATTAGTTATAATAAACATATCCTTCGAAATATCTCCTGAAGGAGCACTTTTAATAACCTTAGCAAGGTCTACAACTGTTATCATCAAATCTCTTGGCATAAATATTCCTTCTACACAAGGATGTGCATTAGGCACTGGTGTAACCGGACTATATGGCACAATCTCCTTAATCTTGGCAACATTAATACCATAATGATTATTCCCTATTGTGAATTCAAGAACCTCTAATTCATTAGTTCCACTCTCTATCAAAATATTAGTTTCCATATTAAATTCCTCCATGTTGTTCACGAACAACTTCTATGTGAAGATTATAACAGAAACATATAAAAAAAACAATGAAATAATGAAAAACTTATCTTACAGGTCTTATAATGCTTCTGCTGCACAGATAAGTTATAAGGAAATATCCTCCATAAATAACAGCAACGAATGCGAGCGTAAGCCCTATAGACGCTGCCATTGAACTCATTCCCATAGTTGCAAGAATTATGTTAATAAACTTAATTCCAAACACAGAATGTATAAGTGCGAGAATCAGCGGAAACGCAAAGAATATTCCAATCTGCTTAAAAAGTGCCATATCAATCATTCTCTCATCAACTCCAAGCTTCCTTAACATTCCATATCGTTCCTTATTGTCTGCACTGTCTGACAATTCTCTCAACGCAAGAATTGCTGCACTGCTTATAAGGAATATAATTCCTAAATATAAGGCAATAAATGTAACTAATGCTCCAAGCCCGACACTGCTTTCAGCCAGGTCAATTCTGGAATTCCAGCTAATGAAGCTCTTTTTAAATGATATATTTTTCATTAAATTGTCTAACTGTGTTTCAATAGAATATCTTTCTTCCTTAGTGTCTGCCCTATAGTCAGCACTAAGCCCCATATTGCGTACCTGCTGTGGTTTTACCGCATTATCAGGCACAACAAGAATCCCATCATTCATATTCTGAACACCAATCTTTACAAAACCATCCTTGCATTCATTATATCTTGGTTTATACTCTTTTCCATTGACAGATAATATAATTCCTTTCTTTAATGCCTGATTTCTAATCATAACCATGTTCTTATAATCTGCCACTATAATATATTCATCGTCATTAAGTTCATACGTACTATTACCATACAGTCTTGCAACAGAATTATAATCGCCAATAGTCATTACCGGCATAATAGCATCTGCCATAAACTGATAATCATCTGTATTAATATCCCCTAATGTATCTTTAACTGTCAATCCGGTGTTGTATATATTATATTCAACAACATCCTTAAAATACTTCTGTGCATCAAATCCACTGTTATTAAGCGTTTCTATTATACTTAATTTGGAATCTTCCAGCATTTCCCTGTCTTTTTCATTCATATTCTGTGATGTGGCATATGCCTCGCTCATCGCATCATATGAATATTTTGCAAGCTGTACATCAACAGGACACATACTGTCCAGATCCTTTGAAAGCGAATCCTTCATTGAAAGTGCTGCAGAAAGCACGCTTATTGTAATAAAAAGCATGATACATATAACAGTTGTCGAGAATACAGTAGTGTTAATCTTGCTGCAGAACTGCCTTAACACAAAGCTGTTCACACCTTTATAATACACACTCTTAATACTTGTGAATATTCTTATCATAAAGCCTGAAACAGACCAGAATATTAAAAATGTAGCGACACAGCCAAGTGCAATAGGAACGCCTATTTTATTAATAATATTTATTGACTCAACACCCCTTGTAACCATCCAGTATGCATAAGAAAGAATACCAACACCTATGACGAATACTATTGTGCAGACAACCGGGTTCTTCATGGTAACCTTCTCAGTTTTCTTACCTGCATTGAGAAGATCAATAAGCTTACATCTGCTAATACTGAATGTGTTAAATATCATAACTAACACATACATAATTGCAAAATATATTAAAGTCTTGATACATGCCTTCATTGAGAATATGAATTTAAACTTAGTCATATCAGCATCAAACATATTAGCAACAATCACGCTCATAAACTGTGAAAGGATTGTACCAATAACAAGCCCTGCCACAAGTGAAACAATGCCGATAAGCAGTGTCTCAAAGAAAAGAATCACTGAAATCTTTCTCTTGCTCATTCCAAGTGTAAGATATATGCCAAACTCCTTATTACGTCTTTTAATAAGAAAACGGCTTGCATATATAATCAGAAATCCAAGTATGCACGATACGAATACGCTTACTCCTGAAAGCATGTCATTCATCAGCTTGATAATATCCATCACATTTGCTCTTACATCAAGCATAACGCTCTGGCTGTCAATTGCATTAAACACATAGAATATTGCAACACCAAGAATAAGAGTGAAGAAATAGACGGTATAATCCTTTAAACTCTTCCTGATGTTCTTTAATGATATCTTAAAGAGCATTATTAAGGTCGCCTCCTAACAATGTCACAACATCAATGATTTTATCAAAAAATTCTTTTCTTGTAGATTCACCTTTGCGTATCTCATTGAAGATTTTACCGTCTTTGATAAATATCACTCTGCCTGCGTAGCTTGCTGTAAATGCATCATGCGTTACCATAAGAATAGTTGCCAAAAGCTCAGTATTAAGAAAATTAAAGCTCTCAAGCAACATCCTTGATGACCTTGAATCAAGTGCCCCTGTAGGCTCATCAGCAAGAATAAGCTTCGGATTAGTAATAATGGCTCTTGCACTTGCCACTCTCTGCTTCTGTCCGCCTGACATCTGATAAGGATATTTGTTTAATACATCTTCAATGCCAAGCTCTCTTGCAGTCTGTCTTACTCTTAATTCAATCTCCCTTGCCGGAACATTCTGTATAGAAAGCGCCAGTGCAATATTTTCAAATGCTGTTAAAGTATCAAGAAGATTAAAGTCCTGAAAGATAAAGCCTAACTCCTCTCTTCTGAACTTGTTAAGCTTATTTCCCTTTAACTGGGTAATTTCATTGCCCCCGACATATATCTTACCTGTAGTCACCTTATCAAGTGTTGATATACAGTTAAGAAGAGTTGTCTTTCCTGAACCACTCGCTCCCATTATAGAAACGAATTCTCCCTTTCCAACCTCAAACGAAATATTGTCAATCGCTTTGGTAAGGCTTGATTTGTTTCCATAATACTTTTCAATGTTATCAATCTTAAGTATTGTTTCCATAATAATTAATTCCTTTCATATAGATTAATTATGTTTTACCACTTAACTAATCCGGTGTCGTTTGTTCAATATTACGGAACATTACAATTTTGTAACATTACTCCGGTACTATGTAATGAAACTATTAACAGGTTTTATTGATAATTCTGCCATCTGATATCTCTATTATCTCATCAGATAACTGGTCAAGTTCTTCCTTATCATGACATGCAATAATTATTACCGCTCCTCTTTTCTTCTGTTCTTCTAATATATCATGAACCTTCTCAACACTGACATCATCAAGTGCATTAATCGGCTCGTCAAGAATAATAATATCAGGATTTTCCATAACTGCTGCCGCAATTCCTAACTTCTGCTTCATTCCCAGAGAATACTTTCTGTAAGTTCTCTTATCATCAGGGTCAAGTCCTATATCCTTAAGTGCCTTTCTAATCTGTTCATCGCTTACTCTGTTCTGAATAGATGCCAGCACCTTAAGATTCTTAAGCCCTGTATAATTACCTATAAATGAAGGATTCTCAATTAACACGCCTATACTTTCCGGAAAAGATATATCTTTTCCAAGTATCTTTCCATCAATATCAATTATTCCTGAATCCGGAGTAATAAGCCCGCATATTGCACGCATAAGCATAGTCTTTCCCGAACCATTCTTTCCTCTTAATCCATATACCTTTCCACCTGTGAATTCCAGATTGATATCCCTTAATATTGGTGCTTTCTTTATTGTCTTATTAACATCTGTTATTTTAATATACATTTTTTAATCCTCCCTCACAAGAATATCTTTTTTATTAAACCCAATCATTCCGGCCACATACACAACAATATACACGACAATGCATACTGCGACTGACTGCCATACCTGTATTCTCTGTGTATTATACACACTGCTTCTTACCACCATCGAATTATTTCCTATCATAAGCGGATTGTTTATAAATACTGACATAACATTCCATGCCATAACTGCGAGCATGCCAATCATCTGATTCGTAAATATGGAGATTGTCATCTGAACCAGCGCTGTTACCAAAGAAACAACAACCGGCATTACAAGCATATACACTATAATCCACACATTTGCCGTATTATCCGGAACAGACTTATTACTAATCTTTTCAAAAAGCTCATAATTAACCTTCATGCTCAGATTTCCATTACATAATCCATATACAAATGCTGTTGCATACTGAATTGCATATACAGAAAGCACTGTCAGGCAGTTCCACAGACATTTACTGTTCCACCACAACCTTCTGCTTCTGCATTTCATAAGAAAATCAATTCCTACGCCTTCACAGTCATCATTGCAATAACTGTATATCATGAATGGGACAAGAAACTGAATCAGCATCCATACAAAAGGAAATACAGTCTTTCCCTCCTTAATAATAAGAACAGGATCATAGCCTCCCTGAATAAAGAATATCGTATCCATCATTCCAAATTCATGATTTCCTAATATTATCAGCACTCCGGCAAGCATAAGAGCAGCAATTAAATATCTGAATCTGTCAGCATAGAAACCTCTTTCAATATCATGCCATATAACGCCTCTTATACTTTTGTTACTCATCTTCTTTTTTGTATTCATAATACTCACGCTTTCTTTGAAGAATAAGACCTGCAATAATCAGAACAGCCATAATTAAAGCAGCTATGCCAAGCTTTTTGGCGCACTCTCCGTAACTATACCATGCAGCCCCGAATATAATCAGCTTATGGTAGGTAAGCGGTATAAATATATCTACTCCTGCAAATATAATAACAGCCACACCTGATATAACATCTGACGAAAATATTATTTCAAATATAATTCCTATAAAACATGTTATTGCAATCATCAAAGCCATTAATATCCAGTAAACAAACATTACCTGCATACCTGTTACCTGACCTGCCGGCAATACATCCATATTCATTAATTTATAACTTGAATAACTGTTCCAGTTAAAAAACACATCAAACTTAGTTGCTGCATATGCAATTGCAGCCAGTTCATATATTAACGACAGCACTGCCGAATACACTATCGTACAGATACTCTGCCACAGATATATTCCTGCTCTCGAACTGTATTTCAGAATTATCATTGGATCTCTGTCGCATTTCATCATTCTCTGATTACATACAGATGCTATAATCATCATAAGAGGAAATACATAATTCTGTGACATACAGGTCAATACATCTAATACACACGGTGTTCCCGACGCATTTCTTTGTAAAGACCTTAAGAAAATTGTAAGCAGAACTTCCTGCGAGATAACTGCTCCTGCAAGCCAGAACAGCATTTCTGTATTAACATATCTTCTTTTTAATTCATTCCACATATTATTTACCCATTCTCACATACTTACCCGGAGTTACTGAGAAATACAACTGCCATTCTTCTTTGTTCAGCTTATCAGCATTTATGCTGTGAGGAAATGATATGCTGTGGATAAGGAAAGGTATATCTACAGTAATGCTTGTCCCCTGCTCAAACTTAGAAAAATTAACCTCTTTGTTAATATCTCTTATATAATCATTAGATATTCCCTGCGAGAAAGCTCCCGATGCCAGTCTGATATCTGCATAAGGAAATCCTTTCATCTCACCCGCTATATCTAAAGTACATTTTGCAACCATCACATATAAATCATCCTGCTCATCACTTATGTCTTTTCTTTTGTCAATTCCATACTCATTCAAAAAATCTTCAATTGACATAACCTTATAACTGCTGACAGATGCCGAATATCCGCTAAGTTCAACCTGTTCATTAATCTCATATTCAGTTACACTTCCCTGGGGATACATCTTATTGACTTTAACTATATAGAACGCTGCCACTCCCGCCAATATACATACTAACGCTATTATTAATATTTTCTTCTTCATATCAGATTGCATCCTTTCTTCTGCTTCGTACAAAATACGATACTGTTATCAGCACTATTAACATCACCATATCAATTATCATAAATTTCAGTTCAGAATAACGCAGTTTGGATGCTGTCAGATATTCCATAGGGCCATCTCTTCCAATAGATGAACAAACAATATAATAAAAGAAATATATCATGAATGGTGTAAGTGCGACCATAAATCTGTTATTTACAAGGTCAGCAAATATGTATGCAATACAGTTAATTAGTCCAAATCCCACAAATGCAAATAAAAATACTATAACAGCCATTGCAAACGGTGCTTTAAAAAATAAATCTCCAAAAACTGACAGTTTCGAGAAATTAAACTGTGAGCTGACCGATTCTGGCTTAAAAGCTGGCAAAATCATAGCTGTAACAACAAATGATATAACAAGCGGAAAGCTTGCCACAAAACCGCCTACTATAAACTGGGCAAAAAGCTTCGCTTTGTAATACTTCTTTTTATCAATTCTTGTAAATATATTATTAACATAGTGCTTTTTCACATCCATCAATATGCTTATAGAATATGGCAATGCTGTCAACAACGGCATGATAAAGTAATAAAGAAATACATAAGACCCCGGTCTTACTCCCATCCACTTCATATATAGTCCCGGAAGCTGTATACCGCTGTATTTTCCCATCTCAAGCAGTTTATCTAATGTTTTTCTTGCAGGAATAATCTCGTTCCATATATTAAATCCAACAATAACTAATCCTATTACTACAGATATTATAAGCATCTTATTCTTAAATGCTCTTTCCATTTCTATTTTAATTAATTTATTCATTTTCTCCTCCCGGTTCATGTATGATTGCTAATGGTCCTATATATGGTGATGTCCTATCATGAAAACTCAAAGCAATTGTGTCATTTTCAACCTCTTCGTCTGTAAATATACAATATAATATTAAATTTTTTGTTTCTCCTTTTTCAAAACTAAAATTTGTTTTTCCAATTTTATTGGCTTCTGCATCTGAACCAACCGTTCCTGCATTTTTAATAGGTTCAAATGTTCCATCGTCATTCAAACTTTCTATAAACCATGAAGTCTGGAAAACATTATAATAATCATCCACATCATTATCATTAATATCTTTAGTTAATTCCAATTCGATAGCTGCATAGAAATAATCTGATATAAAATTATTATTATCATCCATGCCGTCTTTCTTATTTGCCAAACCATAATCAATCCTATTTATATCAAAATCACACTGTCTTGATATTCTACAATCTTTAACTCTTACATGGTATACATTATATGTAGTCCTATCATTTTCATTGTACTTACGATCTATAGATATTTCTCTCCTTATTTCAAACTCTTCCCCATACCCAGCAACTTCTATTCCTTCATAAGGTTTGCTTTCTGTAGAATCTTTTTTACATTTTCTGCTGACTTCTCTGTCTCTGCCTGACTTGTTGCAAGTGTCGGCATTTCTTTTGTCAACTTATCTATTGTTCCATTCTTAACACCTATTAGAATTGACAATAACAACACTACTATAATAATTATACTTATTCCTGCACTTTTTATTTTCTTCTTCATATTTCTCTCTTTTAGAATGCTCCATAAATTTTAATCAAATGCATGAGTACTTAACTTATTTAATTTGCTTCTGGTTCATGTATGATTGCTAAAGTTCCTCTATCTGGAGACCCGTAAATATGAAAATCTATTGCTAATGTTTCATTTTTAAATTCTTCATCAGTTATTAAAAAATATAATGTTATTGTTTTAGTTTCTCCTTTTTCAAAATATACATTTCCATGCTTATCCGATACATCTGAACCAACAGCTCCACTATTACTAAGACGCTGTAATGTTCCATTACTATCTATCTTTCCTATATACCACATTGTCTGGAACATACTTATTTCTCCATCTGGCGGTACATCATGATCATTAATATCTTTGTTAACATTTAATTTCACAGTTACATAATAATAGTCTGATATGAAATTATTATTATCATCCATGCTGTCTTTTTTATTTGTCAATCCATAATCAATCCTATTTATATCAAAATCACATTCTCTTGATATATCTACTGACTTTACAGTTACATTGAAAACATTATATGTATCTCTATTATTTTCATCATATCCATACCTTATATCCCAATCTATTAATTCAAACTCCTGTCCTATATTTACTATATCTCTTTTTCTAGAATTTCTTACTCTAGCAGAATTACTGCTTTCATTTTTTTGAGACACATTTTCTGTTGACTTTTCTGTCTCTTCCTGTTTTGTTGCAAGTGTCGGCATTTCTTTTGTCAGCTTATCTAGTGTACCATTCTTAACACCTATTAGAATTGACAATAATAATACTGCTATAACGAATATACTTATTACTGCACTTTTTATTTTCTTCTTCATATCTTCCCCCTATATTAAAAAGACTGTACATTGAATTTCATCAACGTACAGTCTTAATGTAATTCCCTATTCACTTTTTTTCAAGAGTACATGCACAAGCGGTCGTTTTTTGACACAAGTGGTAATTAATCTTTATCTTTTTTTACATATTTGGTTGAAAGGAATATATGACATATTACTTTTCCATTCTTTTCATCATACCTGATTTCCCCATTATATTTGGCAACAATATCCCTTATGCTCTTCGTACCAATTCCATGATTATTCTTATCAAGCTTAGTAGTCAGGAACGGATTCTTTCTGTTAAGAAATGTTTCTTTAACAGGATTCTCCACATCCATGAATATTCCACCTCTGCTTGTTATCTCAACATTGACATACGGATCACTGCATTTTGCTGCTGCCTCAATGGCATTATCAATTACATTTCCGGCAAGAATACACATATCTATATCATCAATCAGTCCAACCTGACCAAGTACCATACATGTAAATGCTATATTCTGCTTTTCACATTTATCATTCTTATCATTAAGAATATAGTTGAGCGTTCTATTATCACAGTATTTTCTATAAGCATATGAGTTAATTTTCTCACTCATTATATTCTTTAAGAAATCTTCCGCCTTATCATAATTGTTGTCATCCATATAACCAATTGCAGAAGTCAGGCACTGCTTAAGGTCGTGTCTTAACTTTCTGCTTTCTTCATACATTTTCTGGACACGTTCAACCTCAAACTGTTCATTTGCATATTCTATCCTTTTATTAATCTCCTCAGTCCTGTTAAAAAAGTCCTGCATCCAATGTCCGATTATTTCAAATGTTAAAACTGTCACAATTAATATTCCAGCGGTCTCTACCCCATAATTATATGTGTAATATATGCCTGTTCCAAAGAATAATCCCGCCAACACTGAACTTACACATATCTGTATGAACATCATTTCCAGATTATCCAATTCCCTGTATTTTATAATTACTGCAGACAGATAGACTACAAACATATATAATTCCACAATCAGATATATGATACATATTGCTATTATATCAGCCTGATTAGCAGATAATATGGCTATTCCGATACAATTTATCAGTGATATTTCCAGTATTACCTTAATTGTTATCTGTTCTATATACTGTACAATCAGAATGGCAATGATAATCATTAGTTCCATTATCACCCATTGATTAATTCCATAATATGTCATTATATAGACTGCTGCCCCTGCACCCACTAACAGAACCATCTTAATCACATGTATTATATTATCTCCCGTCAGCTTCCTTATCTTGTCCATAATAAATATTACACCTGTATTCATTACACACAGGAATACACATGTAAGCACTATATTAATTATATCCATCATACCTGTTTCCTACCTGTTATTATCAAACATGAATTTTCTGTATTCTTCTATGACATCTTTCTTCCTGCGCCTGCTTATAGGAACACGCTCGTTATTATACATCACAAATACATCGTTATCTTCATCAATGCACTTAATATATTTCATATTAATAAGCACGCCCTTGCTTGACTGCACAAATCCATATTTTTCAAGCTCCGCAACATGCTTACTATACGAATCTACCAATAATATTTCTCCTTTAAGACTTTTGACACATATCTTTCTTTTCTGCGTTGCAATTGAAACAACCCTGTCAACATAGAATTTCTCTCCACCCAGTTCTATTACCTGCCTCATCTTTATCAGTTTATCAACTATCTTTACCATCATTCTTGTAAATTCACGGTCAAATCTGTCTTTAACTATATACCCAAGCGGTCTGAATCTGAATTCTTCATAAACCAGATTCTCATGAGATGTAACAAATATTATAATTGCGTCATTATTCATTAATACTATCTGTTCCGCAATATCAAATCCATTCTCATCGCCCAGTTCAAGGTCAAGAAATACCATATCATAAGCATTGTCTGAATAATTATTAATAATTGTCTGACCGTCATTGTAGATATCCACCTGACAATCTTCTCCCTGAAAATACTGCTTAAATACATCTTTTATAGTCGTCCGTTCCTTCTCACAGAACTCTCTGTTGTCATCACATACTGCCACTTTCATTGCTGTCTGTTATCTCCTTATAGAAATCATTCTTATAAAATGTAATCTTCACCCGTGTATATTCGCCCTTTACCGACTCAATGGTTATGGCATGTCCTAACTTGTCACAAAGCTTCTTTACAATATAAAGTCCCATTCCTGTTGCCTTGGAGAACTCTCTTCCATTCTCCCCTGTAAATGATTTGTCAAAAACTCTCGGCAAATCAGACGCATTTATACCAATTCCATTATCCAATATTTCAAGAACAATACATTTCTTATCCTCTGCTGCCGACATCTTTATATACGACTCTGTCTTTGTCTTATCCTTGTACTTTATGCTGTTATTCACTATCTGGTTAAGCATGAATTCCATCCACTTTGCATCTGTAAGAACAATCCTATCTGCATTGCTCACTTCAAATGTGATATCATTTTCAAGCAGATCATCCTTATTCTTTAATGCTACATTACTTATAATCTTAGACAGCCTGGCATCGTTAATTATATAGTCTTTTTCTGCATTTTCGCTTCTCACATAATAAAGAATCTGCTCAATATAGTTATTGATTCTGCGAATCTGCGTATTCATCCTGTCCGCAAATTCTTTATCACATTTATCCATGTTATTATGAAGCATGAGTGTAAGTGAGGCTATCGGAAGCTTTATCTCATGAATCCACATTTCAACATACTCTTTGAACTGCTCCATTCCCTGCCTGTATCGTTTAACATTCTCCGTCATTGACCTGTCTATGTCACTCACAGAATCATAGAAAATCTGCCCTTCATAGAAAGCCGGCCTGACAAGTGTCTCTGTAATAAGATATTTTTCTTCAAGTGCAGCTATGTTAGCCTCCAGTTCGTCATAGAACTTCTTTCTGTGGTAATAATCTGCCAGCACAACTGCAATATAGCATATTATCATTATAAATATTTCTGCAATTATCAACTGGACAGACACCTTGAATGCCGCCATCATAAGTACGCTTATGATAAGCATTGCCACAAATATGCACATTGAATACAGTCTGTCTTTAATATATTTTCCTGACTTCATACGAGAATATATCCCTGTCCCTTTCTTGTCTCAATAACATCTTCCAGACCAATATCTTTAAATCTGCCTCTTAATCTGCTTATATTCACAGTCAGTGCATTGTCATTAAGATACTCCTCATTGTTCCACAGCTCAGTCATAAGCTCATCTCTTGAAACTATATGCTCCCTGTGTGATAACAGATACATGAATATTGTCATTTCATTTTTAGTAAGAGTTATCTCATCATCCTTATACTTAATAACACCCTTGTGCGGAAGTATTTCCATTCCACGGTAAGCTGTTGTATTATCTGACTTCGCGCCAATCCTCTTAAATACTGCATTAATTCTTAAGAGCAGTATTGTAGGATTATATGGCTTGGTTATATAATCGTCTGCCCCATAACTCATGGAAAGCACCTCGTCAGCCTCGGAATCCCTGCTTGTAACCATAATTACCGGCACATCTGATTTACTCCTTAACTGCTGTAAAAGCATTTCCCCATTCATATACGGAATATTGATATCAAGCAGAACAAGATTCGGCTCTGCAGCAATAATACTGTCACATGCATTTTTAAAATCAGTCAGTACAACCGCTTCATACCCTGAATTTTCCAGCAGTTCCTTAAGCTCCCTGCTTATATCTTTATCATCTTCAACAATCAGAATTCTGTTCATTATAAGTTCCTCACTGCATTTTGATATAAATGTATTGTAAACTGTTTCACTAAAAAAAGACAGAGAAAACTCAAAAAGGTTTCTCTGTCTTTTGATAAATATAAGCAGTTTTTGGGTCTGTAACTGATTCCACTTCCTGTTAGAAGCTGTGGCCACCGCCGCTTCCTCCACCGCCGCCGGATGAGCCGCCTCCGCCTCCTCCGCCTGACGAACCGCCAGAACTTGATTCTCGTGGAGAATATGTTTTTGTCTGATGTGTAAATATAACATTACAATTATTAAATGCCCTGTACTCAAACAATCCATTCATAAGGCTCTTGGTTGATGCCTTCTTCTTTGAGGAGTACACACGCACAATTATATAATTAATAACAACTGCAATAACAATCGCAAGCAATGCGTTACTTATATATTTCATTGGCTGTGCAATCTTTCTTCCCTGAAGCAGCGTATATTCCTGCTCATATACCTTCATCGCACATATATAATAGTCTGCATCAGATGCATAAGTATACACATTGTCAGTAATTGTTTCTGCATATGCCTTATTAATTGTCCTGTTAATAGCACCATTGCTATGTATCCATATATTTCTGTTATCCATATCAATAACGAATATCGTTCCACTCTCAGAGCCATATTTTTCTCTGTACAGAGACTTAATATAACTCTCTGTCGAAGTGCTGTTATAATATATAGAGTTAAACATAACATTACCATAAGTGGTAATTAATTTCATCTTATCCAGAAGCATGCTCTTCTCAGAAACTGATAAAAGAAATGCATCATCAACAATCACTGCTTCATAGCCTGTATCCGGATTAACATAACAGAAATCCTGATTAGCATAATCTTCAACCTCATAGCCTGTATCAGCATATACTCTGCCTCCTGCCAATGCGATACTTAGAACTGCTACAAGAAAGGTCAGTAAAAATGTTATTTTCCTACGCATTATCATTACCTCCCTTATAATTATCAAACTGTGGCAGTCTTCTTGTTGCAAGCACATTGTAGTACTTAATAAGCTCAACAAGTGTAAACATCAGCGAAGCAAGCACAAATATAACTGCACCATAATAAAAAAGGTCAGATACCGGATTAATAAGCAGAATCAGTGTTGAAACAGCCAATGCTACAAGTGCGCCTACACTTCCCGGCACATTTTTTCCTCCTGATACTTCTTTATATGTCTTGCAATTACCAAGCGTAATAATAACGCCTATAGCAAAACACGCCGCACTGACGAAAAAAGAGGAACCCACTGAAAATACTGCACTAAATATAGAAAAAGCAAATATAAAATTAGGAATTGCAACCATGCATATTGCAAATATAACAACGCCCTTCAGCAATGGTGCCATCTTATTTTTTTCTTTCTTACTTACTCTTTTAATCCTTGCATTATTTCTGCCATCAGACATCTGTTTTGCCAGATTATCATTATCTGTTCCGGCTTTATATCTGCGGCTGGAAAGCTTTGATTCTTCCCATGAGCCTCTGTCATCAAGCTTCTGGTCCCGTCTCTTTATTTTTCCCAGTTCAAACACATACAATATAATTGTAATTAGTGCTATTACAGCTGTAACATTAAGTGTTACCTTCGGTCTTAATGTGAAGAACATATTAAGTAATATAAATATCGGAACAGCCAGAAGTGCCGACCCAGCAAAATATCTGCCAATAGAAACCGGTAAATCTGCCGATACTTTTCCAGTCTGACCATTGACCGTTGCATATGCAACTCTGTCCCTGTTCCTATACGACAGAAACCACACTGGATACAATGTCCTGTCAACAGACTCAATCACCGCATTACATTTGGATTTAATAGTACTTTCTGTTTCACGAAGTGATACACCTCCAAGCGGAATATTATTGGCTACATAATCATATGTCTCCTCACCAGCCATATCAATTGCATCATTCATATAAACATCACACCCAACATCTGCCGTATCAGCATAAAACCCACTAAGAAATACCGGCGTAAATCCCGCCATATTCTTAACATCATACGGTGCAATCGCCTCACTTATATTATCATCAAATGAAGATGACGCATCAAACGATATTCCCTTATACTGACAGTCCATATCACCGTTAATATCAAAATGGTCCGTATAAATGTAATCTCCCCGTCTTTTGCTTTTCTCTCCTCTTAATACAACAGGACCTTTCTGCGATACATGATAAGCCCAGTATGGCATATAGATTCCCCTGAAACCATCAATATATTTTTCATCTTTTAATTCCTTAGGTGCAAACCATGCACGCTTCATCATCTTCTTATATTGATTCTTACAATCCTGCTTGGTTTTGCTGAACGGAATAATATATCCCGGACGGAGTTCTTTGGAAATTCTGCTTTCCAGAACTGTAGATGCTCCACAGAAGCTGCAGAAATCAGCAATCGTGTTATCTGTACTCATAATTTCACCGCCACACTGCGGACACTTGAATACCGTAACATCATACTCTTTACTTTCTTCAGCCGAATTTCCTTCTCCAAGATTATATGGATTATAATGTGTATTACAATGCTCACATAACATCGACTGTGACGATATATCGAAAATTAACCGTCCGCCACAATTAGGACACTGATACATACATTCTCTCCCCTCATATGTATTAACTTAGTTCAAAGCTATGCTAATTGTAGCACTCATTATTACTCTTTTCAAACCCACATTTAGTATGAAAACGCACAAAAAAGCAGGTCATTCGACCTGCCTGAATACATTATATTTCATATTAGATTGCTCTTTCAAAACTGCACATTAAAATTCTTTCATCCGATTACTCTTAAGAATAACTCTCTTTGTTCTATCCAAACCGTCTTAA
>ERZ791840.92-NODE-92-length-70221-cov-3.871918_pt1 | contig 70221 bp, 61 predicted proteins | sample MGYA00510291_ERZ791840 | MGnify/ENA primary metagenome ERZ791840 (study PRJEB30046, sample SAMN00715256) | human gut metagenome | study: EMG produced TPA metagenomics assembly of the A metagenome-wide association study of gut microbiota in type 2... | reverse complement strand
GAGGGCATGCCAGTGCCGGATGCTGCATTAGGCTGGATTGCATGCCGTGTGGTAAAGCAAATGGATGCTGGTACACATACCATTTTCCTGGGTGAGGTTCTGGACTGTGATCTGTTGCAGCCGGACGCAATTCCCATGACTTATGCATACTATCACACTGTCATTAAGGGTGCCAGCCCGAAAAATGCACCGACCTATCTTCCGCCGGAATCCTAAAAAAATGCACTTGACATTCCATGCGGATTGTGCTATAATGCAAAAAGCATGATTTGGCATTTGTGCAGACTTGTACAAGGCCGTACTCCTGCAACAACAGTTCGTTTGCGCCATCCTGTTGTAAAACAAAACCAGGGCATCCAAACAAGACGTATTTTTGTATCTGCTTTTTGACAGATGCAGTACAGTACACAAAAATTGGATGCAGTCGTTTTCCCCAGATGGAAGGCGGCTGCATTTTTTGTGGCTGTGTAAAAAGCGGATTCTCATCCAGACAGGCATACAAATATGAGAATCCGCCATAAAAGCCGGGAGGGCTATTGCATATGTATTATCTGAAAACATCCGCATCCTTTGACAGCGCACATTTTTTAGCCGGATATCGGGGAAAGTGCTCGAATCTGCACGGACACCGCTGGACAATTGAAGTACAGATTTCCGGGGAAACATTACAGGAAGGCGGCACCAAACGAGGCATGCTCCTGGACTTCGGAGACGTAAAGCACGCCGTCCGGGAACTGGCAGACAGCTATGATCACGCGCTGCTGTACGAGGAAAACTCCCTGCAGCGTGCCACGGTAGAAGCACTGCTGGCAGAGGGCTTCCGCCTGATTCCGCTTCCGTTCCGCCCCACTGCCGAAAATCTGGCGAAGTCGTTTTATGACACCCTTTCTGCCAGTGCCATTCCGGTTTCCCGTGTGACAGTATATGAAACCCCGGACAATTGCGCAAGTTATGAGGTGAACGGCAAATGACACAATTTTCTCTGGCAGAAGCATTTGTCAGCATTAACGGAGAAGGCACACGCGCCGGAGAACTGGCCGTCTTTCTCCGCTTTTGCGGCTGTAATCTGACCTGTTCCTTTTGCGACACCACCTGGGCAAACCAGCCGGATGTTTCCTCGAAGCAGGTGACTGCGGAAGAACTGGTGGCCTATGTACAAAAAACCGGTGTACGAAATGTGACGCTCCCTGGCGGTGAACCGCTGTTGCAGCCGGGCATTGAGGTTCTGATTACAGAGCTGTGTGCACTGGGCTATCAAGTGGAAATCGAAACAAACGGGAGCGTTTCCCTCGCACCCTTTGCTTCTCTGCAATTCCGCCCCTTTTTCACAATGGACTACAAGCTCCCCGGCAGCCGTATGGAGAACTCCATGCAGACGGAAAACTTTGCGCTGCTGCAAGCCTTAGATACGGTAAAATTTGTAGTCGGCAGTCAGGCAGATCTGGAACGGGCGGCGGCGGTCATTCGGGAATATTCTCTGGACTCCCGCTGTCATGTTTACCTGAGTCCGGTATTCGGCGCCATTGATCCGGCAGACATTGTGGAATTTATGAAAGAAAAAAACATGAACGGTGTGCGGCTTCAGCTGCAATTGCATAAGTATATCTGGGATCCCCAAAAACGCGGTGTATAATGCCGGAAAGGAGTCACAAATTTTGGATACCAAAGCCATTGAAACACATATTCGCGGCATTTTAGAGGCAATCGGCGAAGATCCGGATCGAGAAGGTCTGCGGGAAACACCCCAGCGCGTGGCAAGAATGTACGAAGAAATCTTTGCCGGAATCGCCTACTCCAATCACGAAATTGCCCAAATGTTCGGAAAAACATTCACAGCACCCAGTGCAGAGCAAATTCAGACTGCCGTTGTAGTAAAAGATATCAGCGTATTCAGCTATTGCGAGCACCATATGGCGCTCATGTACGACATGCATGTAAATGTGGCATATGTTCCGCGCAGTCGCGTAATCGGCCTGAGCAAAATTGCCCGGATCTGCGACATGGCCGCCAAGCGACTGCAATTGCAGGAAAAGTTGGGGACAGATATTGCGGAAATCCTGATGGAAGCCGCTGATACTCCAGATGTGGGTGTACTGATCACAGGTTCTCACAGCTGCATGTCCGCAAGGGGCATTCGAAATGTTTCCGCGCGCACAACTACCAAAACCTTCTGCGGTGCATTTCAAACAGACCGTACTTTACAGGATTTGATTTTATAAAAGGAGGAAATGAGAAATGAAAGCATTGGTTTTATCCAGCGGCGGTGTAGACAGCACCACATGCCTGGGAATGGCAGTGGACAAATATGGCGCAGATCAGGTTCTGGCGCTGTCGGTTTATTATGGACAAAAGCACGATAAGGAACTGGAAGCCGCCAAAAAGGTAGCCGTTTATTACGGCGTTGCGTGGAAGGAACTGGATCTGGCTGTTTTGTTTGCCGATTCTGATTGTTCGCTCCTGGCTGGTTCAGATGCCGAAATTCCGAAGGAAAGCTATGCAGAACAGCTTTCCCACACAGCAGGAAAGCCGGTTTCCACCTATGTGCCCTTCCGGAACGGTCTGTTTCTGGCGGCAGCCGCAAGCATTGCCCTCTCCAACGGATGCGAGGTCATTTACTACGGCGCACACAGCGATGATGCCGCAGGTAATGCCTATCCAGATTGCAGCAGTGCTTTTCACGAAGCCATGAGCCAGGCAATCTATCTGGGAAGCGGCAACCAACTGCGCATTGAAGCACCTTTTGTGACCTGGACAAAAGCAGATGTTGTGAAAAAGGGTCTGGAGCTCCATGTCCCCTATCATCTGACCTGGAGCTGCTATGAAGGCGGCGAAACACCCTGCGGCGTATGCGGAACCTGCCGCGACCGTGCAGCAGCATTTGCTGCGAACGGTGTGGAAGATCCGGCAATTTACGGAAAGGAGCAGTCATAATATGGCAGGACGTACCAAAGAAGAAACAGGCGATATCTCTCTGCTGGGAAATCAGAACACCCAGTACAAATCTGACTATGCACCGGAGGTTCTGGAGACATTCCCCAATAAGCACCCGGGACGAGACTATTTTGTAAAATTCAACTGCCCGGAATTTACCAGCCTGTGCCCGATTACCGGACAGCCTGATTTTGCAACGCTCTACATCTCCTATGTTCCTACAGAACGCATGGTAGAAAGCAAATCTCTGAAGCTATACCTGTTCAGCTTCCGGAACCACGGCGATTTTCACGAAGACTGCGTCAACATTATCATGAATGACCTGATTCGTCTGATGGATCCGGCTTATATCGAAGTCTGGGGCAAATTTTTGCCCCGGGGTGGCATTTCCATCGACCCCTACTGCAACTACGGCAAGCCGGGAACCAAATGGGAACAGGTTGCCTGGGAGCGGCTGACACACCACGATCTCTATCCGGAAACCGTGAGAAATCGATAATTTCAAAAAGCAAAACAGCGCCGAAAACATAAAAACGTTTTCGGCGCTGTTATACTTGTGATTGATTTTACGAGTATCCGGTCAGCTGACGCGGATTGGCGCAATTATCATTTATGAACGAACAGATGCCAGCAGCGTCCGCAGTGCAGATACACTGCTGCTCTGCACCCGCGCAATCGGAATTGCGTTTTTCTTTGCTGCCTTTACAGCACCTTGTACCATTTTATGAGATACGGTCCGTGTAAACAGAATCATCAGATCCGGTGATCCGATTTTCTTTTCAATAGGGCCGGTTTCTTTCGGAAACACCTTTGCCGTGCAGCCGTGTTCATTACAGATATCCGAGTACTGCCGTGCCATCCGTTCATTTCCGCCGATAATTACAACGCTCATAATTCACCTCCTGTTTCTTCTTCAGACGCTATTTCTGGTTCGTCAAATGTCCCCGCCATTTGTATAAATGCAGCAGAGGCCACATGGGGATCGTATACAAATTTTAGTTAGCTTTGACTAACTATAGGATACCATAAGATTTGGGACTTGTCAAGCCATTTTTGCGATTTTTCTGAGAAAACAGATGATTTCTTTGTAAAAACAACATTTTGCACAAATTTATAAAAAATGGATTGACAATTTTAAGCGTTTCCATTATAATAAAATTTATGCGAATCTACAGAAATTGAAAAAATGCAGTTTTTCCCCCATGATAAAATGGAAGGATGCAGTCAAGCATCCATCAAATAGATTTGCAGAAATGGAAAAGCTGCTGTAAGGAGAATGATATGACAACCGCAATCACAATTGGAATGATCATCATCTATGTGGCAATTATGATGGGAATTGGTGTCTACACCTCCCGCCAGGCACGATCAGTCAACGATTTTGTCCTGGGCGGCCGGAATGTAGGCTCCTGGCTCACAGCCTTTGCCTACGGCACCTCTTATTTTTCTGCCGTTGTATTTATTGGTTACGCCGGACAGTTCGGATGGAACTATGGTGTTTCCGCCACATGGGTGGGCATCGGAAACGCACTTCTGGGCAGTCTGCTGGCCTGGATCGTACTGGGAAAGCGCACCCGGATTATGACACAGTCTCTGGGCGCAAAGACAATGCCGGAATATTTCGAACGCCGCTGGAATTCAAAGGGACTGAAAATAGCCGCTGCGCTGATTGTATTCATCTTCCTGATTCCTTATACCGCGTCTGTATATAATGGCTTGTCCCGTCTGTTCAACATGGCATTTCATATTGATTCAGAAGCGGCTTATCAGATTATCATTATTGTTATGGCACTGCTCACTGCAATTTATGTTATCCTGGGCGGTTATTCTGCTACGGCAATCAACGACTTTATTCAGGGCATTGTTATGCTGATCGGAATTGCAGCTGTTGTAATCTGTACGGTAAAAAACCGGGGTGGCTTTACAGAAGCGCTCTCTTCTCTGGGACAGATTGAAGTAAACGGAAAGACCAACACGCTAAACTCTGTATTCGGGCCGGATCCCCTCAATTTGCTGGGCGTTGTCATTCTGACTTCTCTCGGTACATGGGGACTGCCGCAGATGGTACATAAATTCTATGCCATCAAAAGCGAAAAGGAAATCGGAAAAGGCGCAGTGATTTCCACATTTTTTGCACTGATTGTAGCCGGCGGTTCCTACTTCCTGGGCGGCTTTGACCGCCTGTTCTGCACCACAGCAGAAGCAAACGAAGCCGGAAAGACTGTTATCCCGTCACTGTCTAACGGAAAGCTGGACTTTGATGCTATGATTCCCACACTGCTGCAAACTGCGCTGCCGGATCTGCTCATCGGACTGGTAGTCGTGTTGGTGCTCTCTGCTTCCATGTCTACGCTATCCTCGCTGGTTCTCACCTCCAGCTCTACGTTGACAATCGACCTGATTCGCCCGAACATGAAAAAATGCTCTGAAAAGAAAGAGATTATCATTATGCGCTGTCTGATTGCTGTGTTCCTGATCATCTCTGTTCTGATTGCATTCAACAAAAATGCCTCCATTTCAACATTGATGTCCTACTCCTGGGGCGCTCTGGCCGGCGCATTCCTCGGCCCGTTCCTTTATGGCCTGTTCAGCAAAAAGGTCACAAAGGCCGCTGTTGGCACCAGCTTTGTGCTGGGAATCGGCCTGACACTTGGTCATATGCTGCTGTTCGGATTTGGATGGTTCCCGTCTCTCTCCGCATCTGCTGCAAGTCTCCCTCTCAATCTGGCTTCTCCCATCAATGCCGGGGCAATCACTATGATCTTATCCTTGATCGTTGTACCGCTGGTCAGCGCCTGCACAAAGGTTTCTGAACCGGAATATGTGGAAAATATCTTTACCTGCTACACTCCCAAAGAAAAGGCACCGGCAAAGGAACAATAAGAACTTGTCCGGATTTTATGCGCTCTGCTGATCGTCACCAAATTGTAACCCATTTGTTACGGTAAAGCAGTTGAAAATCTGACAAAATTCCCGTAATATATAATGTGAGACACCCCGCTCGACGGGGTGTTTCCACTGTATTTACGAAAAGGGGAATGAGGAAAACGATATGGTTTTTAGTACAATTGAGTTTTTATTCCAGTTCCTGCCGATTTTTCTGGTAGGATACTATCTGACGCCGCCGCGGTACCGCAATGTCACACTGGTGGCCGGCAGTCTGATTTTCTATGCAATCGGAAGCGGCTGGTACACATTGCTTCTGATTCTCTCGGCGCTTATCAACTACACTCTGTCGCATGCAATTACCCGTGCCAAAGTCCGGGATCCACATCGGGCAAAATTGCTGTTTATTCTAGGTCTGATCTATGACTTCGGCATGCTGGTGGTGTTTAAATACACCAACTTCCTGATTGGAAATCTAAACGGACTGCTTTCCGTCTTTCATGTTTCCCTTCCGGCGGCGAAGCTGATTCTCCCTCTGGGCATCAGTTTCTACACCTTCCAGGTCACTTCTTACCTGATCGATGTGTACACCAAAAAAGTACGCCCGGCCTCTTCCCTTCTGGAACTGGGCACCTTTGTGTGCATGTTCCCTCAGCTGATTTCCGGCCCTATCACCAACTTTGGAGAAATGCAGCCGCAGATTCAAAAACGACGTATAAACGCCACTATGCTGGAAGACGGCATGCAGACATTTATCCTGGGACTTGGTGCAAAGACCTTGCTGGCAAACCCCATGGGTGGTCTCTGGAATAATCTCGGTGTTATCGGGTATGATAGTATCTCTACTCCCTATGCATGGCTTGGCGCATTTGCATACAGCTTTCAAATTTATTTTGACTTTTCCGGCTATTCCATGATGGCAATCGGCGTAGGAAAAATGCTGGGATTCCAGCTGCCGCAAAACTTCAACCTGCCGTATATGTCCGGCTCTGCCGCTGAATTCTGGCGGAGATGGCACATGACGCTGGGACGCTGGTTCAAGAATTACATTTACTTTCCCCTGGGCGGCAGCCGAAAGGGCAGCTTAAAAACCATCCGCAACATGCTGGTGGTCTGGGCATTTACCGGTCTGTGGCACGGTGCCAGCTGGAACTTTGTGCTCTGGGGCCTCATCTTCTTTGTTCTGCTGGTTTTGGAAAAGAATGTATACGGAAAATTTTTGGAGCGCACGCATATTTTAAAGCATGCATACATTATATTTATTATTCCGCTGACCTGGATGGTCTTTGCCATTTCTGACATGCATCAGCTGGGAACCTATTTCACACGCCTGTTCCCGTTCCTTTCTTCTCAGGAAACCCAGTCCAACACCAGAGATGTGATGCTGGCACTGCATAATTACTGGAAGATTTTGATTCCCTGCGTACTCTTCTGTACGCCGCTTCCCCTGCACTATTACAAAAAGTATCGTAAGAGCGGTTTCTGTCTGATCATTTTGATCTTGATTTTCATCTTTTCCATTCGGGCAATGATGACGCAGACCAATAACCCGTTCCTGTACTTCCAGTTTTAAAAGAAAGGAGCTTTGCTGTGTATCAAGTTAAAAAATTTCTGCGCGCCGTTTTCAGAAATCCGATTCTTCGGAATTATCCGTTGGTTCTGGCATTTGTCATTGCCATTGCTGTGACAAATATCTGGAAGCTGGGGCAGACTGCAAATAAAATCGACAATACCTCTTCTGTTGCGCCATCTGTCACAACAACTGCTCCGACGGTTACCGGAACGCAAAGTGCAGATGCCAATGCAGCCGCAGTTCCGGCTGTCACCACTGCTCCGGCGCCTACCTATCAGACAGTAGACGATTCCTATTTTGATGACGCTCTGTTCATCGGAGATTCCCGGACAGAAGGCCTTGCACTGTATGGCAGTCTGACCAATGCAGACTATTTTTCCAGTGTGGGTCTCTCTATCTACAAGGTAACGGAAAAAGCTGCCGGAAACCCCAACCTGGGAGAAAGCATTACTCTGTCACAAAAACTTTCGCAAAAGCAATACGGAAAAGTATATATTATGCTTGGCTTGAATGAATTGGGCACCGGCACAACAGACAGCTGGGCACAGACCTATTCTCAGGTAATCAGCCAGATTCGTCAGGCACAGCCGGATGCCATTATCTATCTGCAAAGCATTCTGGTTGTCTCCTCTGCCAAAGATGACCCCAGCGGCTCCATTAACAACGCAACGATCAATGCGCGTAATCAGGCGCTGGAAGCCCTGGCAAATCCCCAGGACAAGATCTTCTACCTGAATGTCAATGAAGCAGTTATGGACTCCAGCGGCTGTCTGGATGCTTCGCTCACCTCAGATGGCATCCATCTTCTGGGCAATTCTCTGTCACTCTGGGAAGATTATCTGAAACAACATGCCATTGTTCCGGGCAGTGCTGCGGCGGCTTCCACCACCGCGCCTACATCTTACACAACGGCAGTTACTTCTGCTTCCTAAACGTATTAGGAATCTCAACAGATCCCTTTGAATATTGAAAAAGCTGCTGCACCGTTTTTGCTGGTGCAGCAGCTTTTTTCTTTTGCGTTATCCATCTAACTCCCGCAAAAATTGCAGGCTTCGGGTATAAATGCCGTTCAAATAGGCAATTAAAATACCATAATTGGTATAGGGCACATGCTGTGCCGCAGCGCGTGCTGCCCGGCTTTCCATTTCTTTCGCATTCAGCATACACCCGCCGCAGTGTACAATCAGCTGAAATGCTGACAAATCTTCCGGGAAGCTGTTTCCGGAAGAAAACGAAAACTGAAACTGCTTTCCGGTATGTGCCTGTATCCATTTCGGCAGCTTTACCGTTCCGATATCATTGCACTGACGGTGATGCGTGCAGCCCTCTGCAATCAGAATCCGGCTGCCTTCCGGCAACTGTTCCAATTGCTTTACTGCCTCCATGGCCGGCTGCAGAACCCCTTTTAACCGGGCAAACAAAATGGAAAAGGAAGTGAGCGGTATTGTTTCCGGAACGATTTCCTTCACCTGACCGAATGCCTGACTGTCTGTCACAACCAGACGGGGCGAACAATTTAACACACCCAGTGCGGCAGGAAGCTGTTCCGGCTGTACCGTCAGACAAATGGCGGATTTGTCCAGAAGCTCTCGGATTGCCTGAACCTGGGGCAGTATCATTCTCCCCTTTGGCGCAGATTCATCAATTGGTGTTACAAGGATCACAATATCTTCCGGTAACAGCGCTGCTTCAAACAGAGAACGGTTCGGCAGGCTATGGTTCTGCTGTTGAAACAGTTTTCCCAGGCGCTGTTTCAGCTGTGGGATGCCTGCTCCAGTTTTTGCACTGACAAGAACGGCACCCTCTGGAATCTGTTTTTCTGCCGGAAGCAAGTCCGATTTATTCCAGACCAGCAAAAACGGAACCTGTTTGCTCTGGATTTGCGCTGCGATCTCTTCTTCCACAGCGGTCATGCCCACGGCAGCATCTACCGCCAGAATGGCCAGATCCGTATGAGAAAGCGCGCGTTTTGTCTGCTGTATCCGCAGATTTCCCAGCGCTCCTGCATCATCCATTCCAGGCGTATCCACCAGAACAACCGGCCCTATAGGGAGCAGTTCCATAGCCTTTTCCACGGTATCTGTTGTAGTTCCCCGGATTTCAGAAACCACAGATACGGTCTGTCCGGTTATGGCATTGATCAGACTGGATTTCCCGGCATTGCGCCGCCCGAAAATTCCGATGTGTACCCGATTGGCACGCGGTGTTTGATTGAATCCCTGTTCCACAGTCGCTCACTCCTAAAAACGGAAATCTCTCTTCCCTGCCGCAATCTCCTTCAAATATGCGATTGCCTTTTCTCTTCTTGCCGCATTGGGGATTCGCTGCATTTCCTTTTGAATCAAAGCTTCGCCGATTTCCTTAGTATGGGGCGAAGCGTAATCCTCCAGGTACTCCTGCAATGTCATCAGGGCATTGGGATGGCAGTAATTCAAAATCTGACCACTCTTGCAAAAAGCCATGAAACGATCTCCTGTCCGTCCTTCCCGATAACATGCGGTACAGAAGCTGGGAATATACTCCTGCTCCATCAACCAGCAAACCACCTCGTCCAGAGTACGGGAATCGCTGACATCAAACTGCGCTGAATTATCCTCCGGATCCTCTGGCATATCATAGCCACCTACACTGGTACGGGAGCCGCCGCTGATCTGGGAAATTCCCAGAGGAAGCAGACGCTGCCGCACTGCCTTGCTCTCTCTGGTTGAAATGATCATTCCCGTATATGGAACGGCAATGCGTATCAGCGCACAGATTTTTGCAAAAGTATCATCATCAATTCCATTGTCAAAGTCCTCCGGATTGATGTCCTCTGCCCGTTTAATCCGGGGAATGCTGATAGTATGCGGCCCGACACCGTGTACCGCTTCCAGATGCTCTGCATGCATCAGCAGTGCAACCAGCTCATAGGGATAATTCTCCAGGCCATACAAAACCCCAAGTCCCACATCATCAATGCCCCCTGCCATGGCGCGATCCATTGCCTCGGTGTGATAGGCATAGTCATGCTTCGGCCCGGTGGGATGCAATTTTTCATAGCTTTCCTTGTGATAAGTCTCCTGAAACAAAATATAGGTACCGATTCCGGCTTCTTTGAGCATGTGATACTCTTCTTCTGTTGTCGCGGCAATATTGACATTCACCCGGCGAATTGCGCCATTTTTGTGATGAATGTGATAAATGGTATCGATGCATTCCAGAATATAAGAAATCGGGTTGTGCAGCGGGTCTTCTCCGGCTTCAATAGCCAGGCGCTTGTGTCCCATGTCCTGGAGGGCTGTTACTTCCCGAACGATGTCTTCCTGCGTCAGTTTTTTCCGGGAAATATGCTTGTTTTTGGCATGGTACGGGCAATAGGTACATCCGTTGACGCAATAATTCGACAGATACAGCGGTGCAAAAATCACAATGCGATTTCCGTAGTAGTCCAGCTTGATCTGATGCGCCAGCTGATACATTTGCTCTGTCACTATGGGATCTTCGCAAAGCAGCAGCACAGCCGCTTCCCGATGCGTCAGTCCCTTCCGACGGTTGGCCTTTGCCAGAAGCTCCGCCAGCAGCGTTTTGTCGTTGCAGTGCTGACGGGCGTATTCCAATGTTTCCATAACTTCCGTATGACTAATAAATTCCTCTGCACGGAAAGAACGGGGATTATACACGATGCAATCGCCTCATTATCCTTAAAATAGTACTCTTTCGAATCCATTTTATTATAGCACGATTTGAAGGTATTGTCAATTTGCACAAGAAGCCGCCTAAAAAATCAGCAGGATGAACAGAACTGATTTAGAAGTATTGACAAAAAAGATGGATTCCTGTATAATAAAATTTGTGAAATATATATCATATGTACTATGTTTTCTTCTTTTTTTACAGAAAGCAAAATACAGAAAGGATGAATTTAGATGCAGAAATTTTGGAAACGCATCAGCAGCATTGGCGTAGCTGCTGCACTCTGTGTCGGAATGGCACAAAGCATCCCGTCTTCCGTGCTGGCGGCTGACGGAACACCGCTTTTCGCTTCCGAATGTGAGGATTTAACGCTGGAACACGATGCACAGGTTGCAACCGATGTATACGGAACCTCATATCCGGGATACACCGGTGATGGTTTTGTATGGGTTACCAGTGCCGGTACCATGAGCTTTACAGTTGATGCTCCGGAAACCGGTATGTATCGCCTGATAACACGCTGCATTATGTATCTGGGCAGCACTTCCAACGATATTCGTGAAGCGCAGGTTACTGTCACACGTTCCGATGAAAGCAAATCTACTAAAACTGTAAAGATTGCGCACACAGACGACTGGAACGATTTTAACTGGGGCGATTTGAAACTGACAAAGGGTGAAAATACCATCACTTTCGGCGGCGGCTGGGGCTATTGTCTGTATGACAACATGACACTGTCAAAGACACCGAAGCCGGAATACTCCAACGCAACAGATACTCCGGTAGATCCTAAGGCAACGAAGGAAGCCCGTGCCCTGATGTCCTACCTCAAGAGCGTATACGGTTCTCACATCATTTCCGGCCAGCAGGAAATCTACGGCGGCGGTCATGATGACAATTCTGAACTGGAATTTGATTATATCAAAGAAAAAACCGGAAAGCTGCCGGCAATCCGCGGCTTCGACTTTATGAACTACAATCCGCTGTACGGCTGGGATGATGGCACATCGGAGCGTGCCATTGCATGGGCAAAGGATCGCAATGGTATTGTAACTGCGTCCTGGCACATCAATGTTCCGATTGACTTTGACAACTATACACTGGGTGATATCGTAGACTGGAAGAAATGCACCTATCAAAACTATCAGAAGTCTAACAGCACCTTCAATACTGCAAATGCAGTCAAGGAAGGCACAAAGGAATACGAATACTTCCAGGAAGCTATGAAGGATTTGGCAGAGCAGCTGCAAAAGCTCCAGGATGCAAATGTCCCGATTATTTTCCGTCCGCTGCATGAAGCGCAGGGCAACGAAGGTAACTACGGCGACGGCACTTCCTGGTTCTGGTGGGGCGACCGCGGCGCAGAAGTATACAAGGAACTGTGGAAGCTTCTGTACACCACGCTGACCGAAGAATATGGTCTCCACAATATCATCTGGGAATACAACAGCTATAACTACGCAAACTCTGACACATGGTATCCGGGCGATGATTATGTAGATATCGTGGCATATGACAAATACAACTGCCAAAACAACCGGGATGATGGTTTAAGCCCTGGCACACCAAACCTGAGTGCCATTTCTCCGATCTTCAATTATCTGTATGAACTGACAAACGGAAAGAAAATGGTAGCTATGGCCGAAAATGACTCTATTCCGTCCGAGGAAAACATGGTCATTGAAAATGCTGGCTGGCTGTACTTCTGCCCGTGGTATGGAGATCATCTGATGTCCAGCCAGTATAACGATCCGGATGATCTGAAAAAAATGTACACCAGTGACTATTGCATTACACTGGACGAGCTGCCGGCAGACCTCTACTCCAATGCTGACGTTCCGGTAGTAACAACCACTACCGTATCTACAATTGCAACAACTGATATGACTTCGGAAACAACCGTATCGGAAACTGTAACTTCTTCAGAAACTGTTACTTCTTCTGGCATTACTGCAGCTACCACTACTACAAAAACCGATACTACAGCTTCTGCTCCGGAAACAGATACTACAACAACTACCACCACAGGAATTACAACAACGACGACGACTACCGGAAGCACAGGAGAGCCGGCTCCGGGAGATACCCTCTATGGCGATGTCAACCTGGACGGACGAATTGAACTGGTAGACGCTGTTATCCTGAATAAGAAGGTAGCAGACGTTGTCACACTGGGTGATGCAGCAAGCAAAAATGCAGACTGCAATGCAGATGGTGAAGTCAACGGAAGCGATGCAATTACACTTCTGAAATTCCTGGTGCAGATTGTGGATACACTCCCCCACACCGAGGGTTAAGCAGAACACACATTTCTATGCAATAAAAAGGTGGACACGATTTGGGGTGTCCACCTTTTTTGTTGCTTTATGTTTTGGCTGCTGTTTGATTCGCTGTGTATGGTTCCATTCGCTGCTCCTCCTGCATCCGGCGCAGCTCATATTTTCGTTTGGTGGCCATGCCACCGCGAATGTGCCGTTCCTGTTTGTTTTGCTCTAAAATTTCTTTTACCTGTGCATACAGATCCGGCTGTAATTGTTCCAGTCTCTCACTGACATCTTTATGTACTGTACTTTTGGATACGCCAAACCATTCGGCTGCTGCACGAATCGTTGCTTTCTGCCGTACAATGTATTCGCCAAGAATAACAGCGCGTGCTTCGGGCTGATCTTTCATAGTGTCTCACTCCAGTTATGAAATATTTGTACAGCATATGCGGTATCTTTGGAAATGAGAACCGGAACACACCCCTGTAAAAATGAAAGTGCATGTTTTTCCAGCTAAATCTCACATTCCCCCACAGCATCCAAACAAGCACAAAAAAGATTTCATATAGATTTTATCTCCTATTTATCCAGTCAAACCGTGGGAAAACTTTCCGGAAAAACATTGACGGAAGAAAAAATATATGTTACAATAGAACACGGTGATTCCATCAGAAACACGGTATTTCTGAAACAACAAAGAAAGGGTTTTGGTACATATGATCTGGGAACTCATAAAATCTCTGATATTTGGTATTGTGGGGGGCATTACAGAATGGCTTCCCATTAGCAGCACTGGTCACTTGATTCTGCTGGATGAATTTTTAAAGCTGGATGCTACGGATAACTTCAAGGAAATGTTCGATGTTGTCATTCAGCTGGGCGCAATTCTGGCCGTTGTAGTCATCTACTGGCATAAACTGTGGCCGTTTGGAAAGAAAAACAACCCCAAGCCGCTGACGCAAAACGGATTTGGTGCCTGTGTCAAAAAGGACATTCTCCAGATGTGGTGCAAGGTTATCGTTGCCACAGTTCCGGCCGCAGTAATTGGCCTGCTGCTGGATGACTGGAGCCAGGCACATCTGTACAATGCCTGGACGGTTGCAATCATGCTGATTCTGTTTGGTGTTGCGTTTATCTGGATTGAAAAATGGCACAAGAATCAAAAGCCGAAAATGAACAGTATCGCTTCCCTGCGCTACAACACGGTATTAATGATTGGCGTCTTTCAGGTAATTGCAGCAATCTTCCCCGGCACTTCCCGTTCCGGCGCAACGATTGTCGGCGCACTTCTGCTGGGCGTCTCCCGTACAACGGCGGCAGAATTCACCTTCTTCCTGGCCGTGCCGGTAATGTTCGGCGCAAGCCTGTTAAAGCTGGTAAAATGCGGCTTACCTGCAACTGGAATGGAAACGGCAATGCTCCTGATCGGCATGATTTCCGCTTTCCTGGTTTCTGTCTTTGTCATTCGCTTCCTCATGAATTACATCAAAAAGCATGATTTTACCGTATTTGGATGGTATCGAATCGTGCTGGGTCTGCTGGTTTTGATCGGCGGCTTTACCGGAATGATCGGAAAAAATTAAATTCTCTATTATACAAAAGGCACTCCTGTAAAATACATACAGGAGTGCCTTTTTCTTATCCATGTGTGTTAGAGTCCACTATGTGTATCAACTCACTTCGATTTTCGAACAGCGCAGACAATTGCCTTTACCAGCTGAACCAGAAGCATAGATCCGAAACTAAATCCATAAATTGCGCCAATCAACAGACCAGACATCCCATTTTCAATCTGGAACAGATTGTGCAACGCCGGAATCCAGAGAACGGCATTGATCAGCAGCATGCCAGCCAGGAATGCCAGAATGGTAAACTTGTTGTTCCAGAGCCGTTTGGAGAACAGAACAGGCTTATCTGCCTTACAGCTAAATCCATGGAACAGCCGCGCCATACACAATGTAGCAAAAGCCATTGTCATTGCTGCGCCGGCATTGTGCGCACCCTGATAAAAATAGCCCAACAAAAATGCACTGATTGTGGCAAGACTGATGATCACACCAGAATAGCCTGTTTTTATCAGAAAATCCTTTGTCAGAATCGATTCACCAGCCGGACGAGGTTTGCATTTCATGACATCCTCGGAATGCGGCTCTAATCCCAATGCAATTGCCGGAAGGGAATCCGTCAGCAAGTTGATAAACAGCAAATGAATGGGTGCAAACGGCACCGGAAGCCCTGACAGAGAGCAAAACAGAACGGTAATAATTCCGGCCAGGTTTCCGGAAAGCAGGAACAGAATCGCCTTTTTGATATTCTCATAAATATTTCTGCCGTTCTTAACTGCCTTTACAATTGTAGCGAAGTTATCATCGGTCAGAATCATAGCAGCCGCATCCTTGGCCACCTCCGTACCAGTGATACCCATGGCCACACCCACATCTGCCTGCTTGAGGGCCGGGGCATCATTGACACCGTCCCCTGTCATGGCAACAATATTATCCCGGTGCTGCCATGCGCGTACAATCCGAATCTTGTGTTCCGGTGTAACACGGGCATATACCGATTTATCTGCCACAAAGTCTATCAGTTGTTCATCAGTGTACGCATCCAGCTGTGCGCCTTCTACAGCCTCCTCCGGCCGTTCCAGAATGCCGATTTCCTTTGCAATCGCAGATGCTGTTACAATATGATCCCCAGTGATCATAACTGGCTTGATTCCAGCCGATTTACATTCTGCAACTGCCTGTTTGGATTCTACACGAGGCGGATCCATCTCGGCAATCAGTCCCAGATAGGTCAGGTCGTTTTCGTCCTCAACGCTCAGCGTATCACCGGAAAACGGCTTTGCCGCAAAACAGAGTACACGCAGACCTTGTTTCGACAATTCTTCCACCTGTTCCACAATTTCCTGCTTCTCTGCATCAGAACATGTCATTCGGTTCAGCAACACGTCTGTTGCACCCTTGGTGTACATTTTCTGCACATCACCGTGCTGGTTCAGGGTAGACATCAGCTTGCGGTCGGAGTCAAAGGGAATCTCGCTGATGCGGGCATGTTCCCCACGCATTTTCTCATCGGACAGCCCGCAGTTCTGGGCAAACCGCACCAGAGCCGTTTCCGTCGGGTCACCGATCTCGGTGCCGTCCTGACATGTGGCATCACTGCACAGCACGGAAGCCAGAATCAGCTCCTGTTCCTCCGGATTTTCCGGACTGACATCTTCGGCGGCAATGATATGATCCTGCACCACGATTTTCCGGACGGTCATCTTGTTCTGTGTCAGGGTACCGGTTTTATCCGAACAAATGACGGAAACAGAACCCAAGCCTTCTACTGCCTGTAATTTCCGCATAATCGCGTGTTCCTGGGACATTTTTTGTGTACCGAAGGAAAGGACAATGGTAACAATAGAACTCAGCGCCTCTGGAATTGCAGCTACGGCCAGTGCAATGGCAAACATCAGGGAATCCATAATGGCCTGAAAATCAATGCCGTCCACCCGAATTAAACTCAAAGCAAATACCAGGACGCAGACAATCATAATTCCAATGGACAACCGTTTTCCAAACTGATCCAGCGTCTTTTGCAGCGGTGTCTTTCGGGCTTCTGCATTTTGAATCAGTGCGGCAATCTTGCCCACCTCTGTCTGCATGCCGATATCTGTTACCACCATAGCGCCGCGGCCGTATGTGACAAATCCGCCGGAATACACCATATTTTTTCGTTCTGCCAGCGGCACTTCTGCTGCAATGGAATCCATGGATTTTTCCACGTTGGTGCTCTCCCCTGTGAGTGCGCTCTCATTGGTTTGCAGAGAGGCACAATCGATCAGCCGACCGTCTGCCGGAATCTGATCACCTGCTTCCAACAAGACAATGTCTCCCACCGTAACTTCTTCCGCCGGCAGCACTGTCGTCTGTCCATCCCGCATTACCTTTGCAGTAGGAGAAGACAGCTTTTTCAAATTGGAAAGGGATTTTTCTGCCTTCACTGTCTGCACAGTTCCCAAGATCGCGTTCATGGTAATAACCGCAATAATGACAATAAAGCTTTCCAAATCACCGGTAAATGCGGAAATCAGCGCCGCAATAATCAGAATGATTACCAGAAAATCCTTGAATTGCTCCAGAAAGATCATCCATACAGGCGTTTTCTTTCCTTCTGCGATGGCATTTTTTCCGTACTGCTCTGCATGTTTTTTGGCGGTTTCACCAGAAAGTCCGTCAGGACATGTGTTCAGCTCTGCATAAATTTCCTCTGGTGTTTGACGATAACGCTCTTTCATACACACAACATTCCTTTCTTTTCGTAGCATAAACTGCGTCTGATGCACAATAAAAAACAGAAAACGGCGAGACCTTACGGAACCCGACAGCTATTCTGTCAAACGTGCTCCGTAAAAGTCTCGCCGTTTAGATATGAAGCGGGTTATGATCTCATAACCGTACTGACGCCGCATAAACAAAGAAATCCTCTTTGCCAGCTACTCTCTTTTACTTTTATTATTATACCCAATTCAAGAACATTTGTCAAGTAAAAATGAAAAAATTCACAAACTAAAATCGGCGGTACATCTTTAGTACCGCCGGTTTTTTGTGATAGAATTACTGCATTACAGCAAGCAATTAGTCATTTACCTTGCGCGCATAATCCGGCAGAAGCATCGGAGAAACAGTATCCGGATGAATACCAGCATCTTCCAGCTCTTTTTCGAACTTTGCAACGTGATCCAGTGTCAGATTGCCAACTTCAACAGTCTTAGCCTTTGCAGCAGCATACTTACCTGCATTCCGGCCAAATACGATAACATCCAACAGAGAGTTACCCATCAGTCTGTTTTCACCGTGTACGCCGCCAGCAGCCTCACCGGCTACAAACAGGTTTTCTACACAGGTCTGGCTGTCTGTTCCAACCTTAACACCGCCGTTCTGGTAGTGCAGTGTCGGGTAGATCAGCATCGGCTGCTTCCGGATATCAATGCCGTATTTCAGGAACATTCTCAGCATAGCCGGAATCCGCTTTTCAATAGTGCCTTCGCCGTGGATGATATCAATCATCGGAGCGTCCAGCCATACACCCTGACCGCCGGTCGGAGTATCCACCTGCTTGCCGCGGCGGCATTCACGAATAACGGTAGATGCGGTTACGTCACGGGTTTCCAGCGGATTCATGAAGACTTCACCGTCTACATTTACCAGCTTTGCACCCAGAGAACGAACCTTTTCAGTAACCAATGCACCGAAGATCTGTTCCGGGAATGCAGCACCGGTCGGGTGATACTGCAGGGTGTACTGCTCCCGCAGCGGAGCGCCGACACGATAAGCCAGCACCAGACCGTCTGCGGTTGCACCGTAGTGGTTTGAAGTCGGGAAGCCCTGGTAGTGCATTCTTCCGGCACCGCCGGTAGCAATGATAACTACCTTTGCCTTTGCAATCAGGATTTCGCCGGTTTCCATGTTCTGAAGAACGGCACCGGCACAGTGACCCTTGTCATCCAGAATCAATTCAATTGCAGAAGTAAAGTCAATGACCGGAATCTGACGGTTCAGCACTTCGTCACGCAGAGTACGCATGATTTCCGCACCGGAATAGTCCTTCGCAGCGTGCATTCTCTTCCGGGAAGTACCGCCGCCGTGTGTGGTGATCATGTTGCCCTCTTCGTCCTTGTCGAATTCAACGCCCAGATCCTGGAGCCACTCGATGCCGTCCGGAGCCTCGGTAACCAACTTGTAAACCAGTTCCTTGTCTGCTGCAAAGTGACCGCCGCCGTAGCAATCCAGGAAATGCTGTGCCGGAGAATCGTTCGGCTTGTCGGCAGCCTGAATGCCGCCCTCTGCCATCATGGTGTTGGCATCGCCGATACGCAGCTTGGTTACGATCATAACCTTTTCGCCGGCGTTGTCTGCTTCAATTGCAGCAGATGCACCAGAGCCACCGCCGCCGATGATCAGAACGTCTGTTTCATAATCCGGGCAGGACAGATCCGGCAGCTTGTCCTTCAGACGGCTGTCAGACTGGAGCATTTTTACCAGTTCCTTCGGCGCCTTTTCACCCTTATTCGGGCCAACAGACAGTACATCAAACTGATCCTGACGATAGTCCGGGTGATTTTCCCGCAGAACCTGATCCTTTTCCTCTGCGGTCATTCTTCTCGGTTCCATTGCAGCATTTTCTGCACGCTTTGCTTCTACCTTTTTAATGGATTCCAGCATTTCTTCCGTATACATGATACCGCACCTCCCTTACTTCTCAATCTCACGATTGTTGTATTTTTCACGAATTTCAGCATCGCTCAGTGCCATATTTGCACGGATTGCTTCTTCGCACTTGCCTTCTTTGATTTCCTTGACACGATCTGCCAGGTGCTGACATTTCGGTTCGATGTACTTACCATTCAGGCGGCGTGCCAGCATTGCAACCTGCGGATGAGAAATTCCTGCCGGGCAGCGGGAAGAACATACACCGCACATAACGCAGTCAAAGGATTCTTCTGCGCACTTTGCGTATTCTGCACGCTGTGCATATGCGATATACTGCATAACATTCAGACCCTGTGTACATGCATTGGTACATGCATTACAGCCGATGCAAGAATAAATTTCCGGATAATTCTTCATCATTACAGTTTCATCCGGACGAACCTCGTTGATATCGTAGATTTCCTTAATCAGCGGGAAGAACGGCAACTGTGTGATGTACATGCCTTCTACAACCTGCGTAGAGCATGCCAGACAGGTGTGCAGCTCTCTGTCACCCTTTACCCGGTAAATGGTTGCACAAGCACCACAGAAACCATTCCGGCATCCACAGCCGCGAACCAGCTTATAACCAGCATATTCCAAAGCCTTCATGATGGTCAGGCTGGCAGGTACCTCGTACTTTTTGCCCATCACGAACACATTAACCATCTGTTCCATGTGTATTCTCCTTTACCATTAATATTCGTTCGGCAGTTCAGACAGCTCATCAAAGCGGAATACCGGGCCGTCCTTGCAGACATACTTATCCCCGATATTGCAGCGGCCGCACTTGCCGATACCGCACTTCATGCGCAATTCCATTGTGGTATAAACCTGTTCTTCCTGGAAGCCCAGTTCCTTCAGGCCGTCCAGTGTGAACTTGATCATAATCGGAGGACCGCAGATCAGAACAGTACGGTTCAGATCCGGCTGGAGTTCTTTTACAAAGTTCGGAATAAATCCAACGTGGCCGTCCCAGCCTTCCTGCTCCCGGTCGATGGTCAGATCCACCTTGCAGTCTTGACTCCACTCGTCCAGGATTTCCTGATAATCTACCAGATCATCCTTGGAACGGGAACCATAGATGATATGCAGAGAACCGTAAGCATCCGGATTCTCACGCTTTTTGTCACGGCAGTAGTTGATAACAGAACGCAGCGGCGCCAAACCGATACCGCCGGCAATAAACAGCAGATCCTTGCCCTTCAGGCCATAGTTGCCGTTTTCCGGTGTCGGAACAGTTTCTACCGGGAAGTTCTTTCCCAGCGGGCCTCTGACAGTGACTTCCTGTCCTACATCCATCATATGCAGCCAGCTTGTCAGACAGCCGCACTTTTTAATGGAAAATTCCATGAATTCCTTGTTTGTCGGAGAAGATGTGATGGAAAACATACCTTCGCCAATGCCCGGAATGGAAACCATTGCGCACTGACCAGGCATGTGCTCAAACAGCTTCTTTCCATCCAGACCAACCACGCGGAATGTCTTGACATCGGGAGTATCCTGACGAATGTCCGTTACCACACCGACTTTTGGAATCAATGCTTCTTGTTTCATGCGTTACCCTCCCCTAAAGTCTTCATGACCTTTACGATATTCATGGAAATCGGGCAGCTCTTCATGCAGCGGCCGCAGCCAACGCAGCCAAATACGCCATCGTTGTTTGCCGGATAATATACCAGCTTGTGCATGAACCGCTGACGGAAACGCTCCAGCTGTGTCGGACGCGGCTGACCACCGGCTGTCTTGGTGAAGTCAGAGTACATACAGCTGTCCCAGCAGCGGAACCGCTGTACGCCGTGTCCGGTATCATAGTCGCGGATATCATAGCACTGACAGGTGGGGCACACAAAAGTACAGGTACCGCATCCCAGGCATGCTTCTGACAGGCTTGCCCACTTATCAGAACCAAACAGTTCCATGAGCTTATCTCCGCCAAAGGAATCAGTGGAAAGATTTTTCAGCGGCAGCTTTTCCAGCACTTTTCTGGTAGCAGCCTTTGCGTCATCTGCCGCGTCCTCCGCAGCATCTTCCAGCATCGGCAGAGAAGCCAGCAGTGCTTCGCCCTTTTCGGTATTTGCCTTCAGGAATACGCTGTCTGCTGTCATCCAGCAGCTGACATCCCCTGCCGGCTCTGCGGCATCAATGCCGAATACAGAACAGAAACAGGTTTCACTCGGCTTGCTGCATGCCATTGTCATAACTACGCCGTGTTCCCGACGGTTCTGATAGTAAGTATCCACCGGCTCTGACAGATAAACGCTGTCCAGAATCTTAAAGCTTGCTGCATCGCAGGCACGAACGCCAAAGATTACGAAATCTTCGCACTCCTGCCGGATATCATCCACTTCAATCTTCTTGCCGTTTACCTTAAAGTTGACCATGTTTTCTACCTGCGGAAAGAAAAAGTCCTTTGCGCTGCGAACGGTATTGACCGCTTCGGAATACTTTGCCTCTGGTGTCCATACCGCATACTTTGCGCTGCGTCTTTCATCCGTAGCATCTGCAACCGGCAGATAGAGTTTCTTTGCTTCTGCGATGGCAGCGAACAAAGCGTCCAGATTTTCTCGAGATACTTTTTTCATTACTTGCTGCCTCCTTTATAAACGACATTCGGCTCGCAGTCTTCCTTTGTAAAGTTTACCAGCGGTGCGCGGCTGCCTTCCTCTGCACCGGCCTGATATTCGCCATAATAGGTGTTGATATCCTTGATAAACTTCCGGTTCAGCAGATGCAGCGGAATGTGCTGCGGACATACTCTGGAGCATTCACCGCAGTCTGTACAGCGTCCTGCAACGTGGAATGCACGAATAATATGAAACATGTTCTCTTCGAAGGAGTCTGCTGCGGCCTTCTGAGAAACGCCGGAAGCCGGGTTATCAAAGACGCACTGTTCACAGCTGCACGCCGGGCAGATGTTGCGGCAGGCGTTGCAGCGGATGCCGCGAGACAGCTCACCACGCCAGAATGCGAATCTTTCGTCCGGTGTCATTGCCTCCAGCTTTGCCACCATATCGAAACGGCCCGATTCCGGATTTTCTTCTCCGTTTTCACCCAGCATTTCATCATAAACAACAACCTTGTGGCTCTTGCAGACTTCGCAGCGTTCCAGCAGGCAGTCTTTCTTGTTCAGGCTAACATCACCGTACATGGTATCCACCTTTACAGTGTCACCCTCTGTGGTGATGCCCAGAATACCTTCTGCGCCCGCTTCCCGTACCTTATCCGAATCCAGCTTGCCGTCACACGGAATACCGATGATGTAAACATTTTCCCGCTTGATGCGGTGCTCTGTCAGCAGCTGGTTGAAGCTATAGGAATCACACGGCTTCAGGAAAACCAGTGTCTTACCTTCCAGCTTAGACAGCTTGATCAGATACTTCGACAGATTGCTGCCGCAGAAATCGTGATATACAAAATCCTTTTCCAGAGCTTCTGCAGATTCAAACACAGCCGGTGTGGAATCATAGACAAACTCACCATTTTTCCAGCCCAGCACACGAACAACTGTACCGTCTGCCAACAGCTCGGAGGCTCTTTTCATCATTTCGCTTTGCATCTCAGATCCTCCAGTCTCTTGTTCTCGCCCAGTGCAGTTACAGTTGCTACAAATTCATTCATGGTTGCAGCAAACTTTGCACCTTCTGCGGCGGATACCCATTCTACACGGGTACGCTCTTTTTCAATGCCCAGATAATCCAGCATAGAAAACAGCAGTGTCATTCTGCGGCGTGCGTAGTAGTTACCGGTGGTGTAGTGACAGTCACCCGGGTGGCATCCGCAAAGGATTACGCCGTCTGCACCGCGCTGGAATGCACGCAGAATAAAGAGCGGATTGACACGGCAGGAGCAAGGTACACGAATAATCTTGACATCTGCCGGATAATTGGAGCGGTTTGTACCCGCAAGGTCAGCACCTGCATAAGAACACCAGTTACAGCAGAATGCGACAATTTTCGGTCTGAATTCCTGATTTACTTGCATATTGCATCTACCTCCGCCATAATCTGACTGGTCGCGAAGCCCTTCAGATCCATTGCGCCGGACGGGCAGGCAACAGTACATGCACCACAGCCCTGACATACGGCCTCATTGACAACCGCTACGCGGCGGATCATAGAGCCATCCTTCCGACGGCTGAAGTCCTTCTCTTCGTACGTAATTGCGCCATACGGGCAGACATTTGCACAAGAAGAGCAGCCGTTACACTTCATCGGATCAGAATGAGATACGCACGGATTGCAGGAGAGCTTATCCTTTGCCAGCAATCCGATCACCTTAGAAGCAGCCGCACCAGCCTGTGCAACTGTTTCCGGAATATCCTTCGGGCCCTGGCATACACCGGAGAGGAATACACCAGCGGTAGGAGATTCTACCGGACGCAGCTTTGCATGAGCTTCTGTAAAGAAGTCATTGGTATCCATGCTGGCAGTCAGCATAGTTGCCAGCGGACGAGCGCTCTTGTCTGCTTCAATTGCAGCAGCCAGAACGACCATATCTGCCTTAATATGCAGCTGCTCGTTAGAAATCAGGTCAGATGCCTGTACATCCAGTGTACCGTCTGCCTGCGGTGCAACCTTTCCGACCATACCCTTAATATAATGTACGCCATACTGCTCTACTGCACGGCGATAGAACTCATCATAGTTCTTACCCGGCGTACGTACATCAATATAGAATACGTATACATCTGTATCCGGATATTTTTCACGGCACAGCATTGCATGCTTTGCGGTATACATACAGCAGATCTTGGAGCAGTATTCCTTACCGCAGCCATGCTGAGAACCAGATTCACGGCTGCCCACGCACTGTACGAATACCAGTGTCTTCGGCTGCTTGCCGTCAGACAGACGCTGCAGATGACCGTCTGTCGGGCCGTCTGCCTTGAGAATTCTCTCGAATTCCAGAGAAGTGACAACATCCTTGCTCTGAGAATATGCAAATTCGTCATAGCCGTCGATGTTGATCGGATTATAACCAGTAGCGGCAACAATTGCGCCGTACTTTTCTTCTACGAAGGTTTCCTTCTGCTCATAGTCGATTGCGCCGGCAGAGCAAACTGTCGAACACAGACCGCACTTGCCCTTAGTGAGCTTAATGCAGCGTGTGGAATCCAGAACTGCAACATTCGGAATTGCCTGTGCAAACGGAATGTATGCAGCGTGGCGGTTGCTCAGTCCCAGATTGTAAGCATCCGGAATATTCTTTACCGGGCACTTTTCAGTACATGCGCCGCATCCGGTACACTTATCTTCATCCACAAAACGTGCTTTCCGGCGAATCTTTACACTAAAGTTGCCGACAAAGCCGGTCACTGCTTCTACTTCACTGTAGGAGTAGATGGTGATCTTGTCGTTCTGTGCGCATTCTACCATTTTCGGGGTCAGGATACAGGAAGAGCAGTCCAGTGTCGGGAATGTCTTATCGATCTGTGTCATCTTACCGCCGATGGTAGGTTCTTTTTCTACGATATCAACCGGATAGCCAGCTTCTGCAATATCCAGAGCAGTCTGAATACCAGCAATACCGCCGCCGATTACCAGTGCGCGCTTGGTTACCGGGCTTTCTCCGGCAATCAGTGGTGTATTCAGCAGAACCTTTGCAATAGCAGCACGTCCGAGGACGATTGCCTTTGCAGTAGCTTCCGGAATATCCTTATGGATCCATGAGCACTGCTCACGAATATTTGCGACCTCCAGCATATAGGGGTTCAGGCCGGCTGCTGCAACTGTCTTCCGGAACGTTGCCTCATGCATACGAGGCGAACAGGAACATACAACAACGCCCTCCAGCTGATACTCTTTAATCGCATCTTTGATTATGTTTTGGCCTGCCTCTGAGCACATATAGGGATAGTCGGTTGCATAAACAACTGCCGGCTCTTTTCCAAGAGTTTCTGCAACAGTTTTTACATCAACAGTAGCCGCAATATTGGTACCGCAGTGGCATACAAAAACACCTATTCTCCGCATTTTTATGCCTCCTTATTTGCTGTATTTCCGGAATGCGCTGACAATTGCCTGCTGCGGCAGGTCATCGTCAATCAGTTCCGGAATCTGCTCCGACTTCAGGTGATTCTGTCCCTGCTGACGAATCACTGCCAGTCTGACTGCTTCTACCAGTTTTGCCGGTTCTACATCACGCGGACAGCGTTCTACACAGGCAAAGCAGGAGAGACAGGTATAGATAGACTTGGATGCCATCAGCTTTTCGATGTCTCCTTTTTCTACCATATACACAAACTGATGCGGATGATATTCCATTGCATCATAAGACGGACAAGTACCGCTGCACTTTCCGCAGCGCATGCACTTGAGCGGATTGACACCGCTCGCAGTCAGAACGAGCTCTTTATAATCTGCCATTTCCGTTCCTCCTTATTTCAGACCGAGTGCTTCAGCCAGCAGCTCGGTAAAGTACACAACCGGCAGATCAGAAACGCCGGAATTCTTCTGGAGGTTATACAGACACAGAGGACATGCAGTAATGACCATTTCTGCACCGTTTTCCTGTGCACTTGTCATTACCTTGTTGCTGCGGGATTCTGCCACAGATTTCTGTTCCAGTGTCAGATAGCCGCCGCAGCACTCGTTCCGCATCGGATACAGTACCGGTGTAGCGCCGATTGCGCGGATGAAATCCTCCAGAATCTTCGGATTCTCCGGATTATCCATCTGCATGGTTTTTCCCGGACGGAGCAGAAGACATCCGTAATATGCGGCAATCTTCTTTCCTTTCAGCGGGTTTACCACTTTCTTTTTCAGTTCATCAAAGCCGATCTTATCCCGGAGAACTTCCAGATAATGATACACCTCGGTTTCACCCTGATACGGTGTATCCAGCTTCAGATAATTATTTGCCTTCAGCACAATGTTGTCATCTGTCTGCATGTCGTGATTGACCTGCTTTACAACATTATGACATGCAGAGCACAGGGTTACCAGCGGATAGCCCATGTCTCTGGCCTTTGCCAGCGTGCGGATGGATGAAAGCTTTGTTGCGATTTCATTCTTTGCCATCGGATACACGCCGCCGCAGCACTGCCAGTCCGGAACTTCTTCCAGAGTAAAGCCAAGTGCCTCAGCAGAAATCCGGGCATAATGATCAAGGTCTTTCGCCTTGGTTTTGAGTGTACAGCCCGGGAAATAACTGAATGTCATAGCAAAACTACCTTTCCTTCAATTTTTTGCGGCAGAGACTCAATCCCCTTGTTTGCCTGGGGGCGAGCCTCTGCCGCATTCTGCGCAGGTTATGCGCCTGGTTTAAACCATCTGCTCCGGGTGGAACACTTCGTCAAACCGTTCAGCCGTCAGAAATCCCAGCTCTACGCAGGCTTCCTTCAGGGATATATTGTCATGGAACGCCTTCTTTGCAGTTTTTGCAGCGTTTTCATAACCGATATAAGGATTGAGTGCTGTTACCAGCATCAGAGAGTTGTGCAGGTTGTGGTGCATCTTCTCGCGGTTTGCGCAAATGCCGACAGCACAATTCTTATTAAAGGAGAGAATGGACTCTGCCAGCAGACGTGCAGACTGGAGGAAGTTATAGGCACAAACCGGCATGAATACGTTCAGCTCAAAGTTACCCTGAGAAGCAGCCATGCCAACTGCAACATCGTTGCCGATCACCTGTACTGCAACCATGGTTACCTGCTCACACTGTGTGGGGTTTACCTTACCCGGCATAATAGAAGAGCCAGGCTCATTTTCCGGAATTGTAATTTCACCCAGACCGTCTCTCGGGCCGCTTGCCAGCCAGCGAACGTCATTTGCAATCTTCATCATATCTGCTGCCAGTGCCTTCAGTGCGCCGTGTGCAAATACGATTTCGTCCTTGCTGGTCAGTGCGTGGAACTTATTCTCTGCGGTTACAAAGTCTTTTCCGGTCAGTTCAGAAACAGCCTTTGCCACTTCTACGTCAAAGCCCTTCGGCGCATTCAGGCCAGTGCCGACTGCGGTGCCGCCCAGAGCCAGTGTCTTCAGATACGGCAGTGCAGATACCAGCATTTCACGGTCGCGTTCCAGAGAAGAACGCCAGCCGCTGATTTCCTGGGAAAACTCAATCGGTGTTGCGTCCTGCAGGTGGGTACGGCCGCTCTTTACAATGCCCTTGTGCTCTTCTTCCAGACGGCGGAAGGTTGCAACCAGTGTATCAATTGCCGGCAGAACCTTATCCTCTACTGCAAGAACAGCGGAAATGTGCATTGCGGTAGGAAATGTGTCATTGGAAGACTGGCTCATGTTGACATCATCGTTCGGATGCAAAAGCTTTGTTCCGGCGATTTCATTTCCGCGGTTTGCAATTACCTCATTGGCATTCATGTTAGACTGCGTGCCGCTTCCGGTCTGCCATACAACCAACGGAAAATGTTCATTCAGACTACCGGAAATCACTTCATCACAAGCACCGGAAATTGCAGCCAGCTTTTCATCTGTCATTTTTTCCGGACGCAGCTTATGATTGGCCATTGCAGCAGCTTTTTTCAAAATTCCGAATGCATGTGTAATCTCTCTCGGCATGGTTTCGATTCCTACGCCGATCAGAAAGTTTTCATGGCTGCGCTCTGTCTGCGCTGCCCAATACTTATCCGCAGGAACCTTTACCTCGCCCATCGAGTCATGCTCAATGCGATACTCCATGTTCATCTCTCCTATTTTGTTTATTTTGTCCTGTACATTCTGAAAGGAGCGGTTCTGCCATAAAGCTGTGATCCTAAGGATCCTGATCTGCTTGTCCGCAGCCCTCTCCGACGAATCCGCAGCAACACGGCAAAGCCGTCCTTTCCGCTGTCGAACCGTCCTGTCCAGACGACAGAATGCTGACAGAAAATCGGTGCTTTGCCTTGGCTCTCCCAGCGAAAAGCCGCCGCAGAAGCACTTGATATACTATCTATGATATTATAGCATATTTTGTTTTTTTTTGCAAGATACAATCGCAAATTTTATATGAACAGGAACAAACCAAGTCGACAGATGCCACTTTTCTGCCGAGATCAACGAACTCACACACAACATCTTCCTGTTTTTCCAAAAAATACGCATCCTGTTCTCCGTATGTACCCTGCCAGAATGTGCCGGTTTTCTGTTATTATCATAACACGTTTTTCCCGGGAGAACAAGGCCTTTACAAAAACGATTCTTTTTGAAAGTTTTCTCCCTGTAAAAGCATCTCTTTTCGGGTATTTTCCGAAAATTCTTTCTTTCCTGCATCTTTTTGCAATTTTACAGATGCTGCCCTTGCTTTTTCCGATTTTGCATGGTATAATGCAGGTGAAACAAGGGAGAGCACCACAAAATTTACGCTTATCTCCCAGGATTTTTTGCAGACCGCACGAAAAATCTGCACAAATAATCGATCAAAGCACATTTCAATTTCATTTTAAAGGACGATTACGTTATGAACATTATTTCTGAAAGGCTTACAACAGCCTTGGAACAGCAGCACATGACGCAGGCTGAATTATGCAAAAAAACCGGCATCTCCCGTTCCACCATGAGCCAGTACTGCTCCGGTTCCTTTCGGCCGAAGGCAGATAAGCTCCAGCGTATTGCAAAGGCACTGCATGTCAATGAAGCATGGCTTCTGGGCTATGAAACAAAAAAGGAAGAGGTTATTTCTCTGGAAAATTATCCGAACCTGCGTCCAATCCGATTAAAGCGTTTTCCGGTGCTGGGAGAAATTGCATGCGGAGAACCGATTTTTGCCCAGGAGGATCGGGAAAGCTTTTTAATGGCTGACGCGGAGATTCACGCGGATTTCTGCCTGATGGCCCGTGGAGACAGCATGATCGGTGCCAGAATCTATGACGGCGATGCGGTGTTCATCCACAGCCAGCCCATGGTGGAAAACGGAGAAATCGCAGCCGTTATCATCGAAGAGGAAGCCACTTTAAAACGTGTCTATTATGACAAGATCCATGCACGATTACAGTTGGTCGCAGAAAATCCGGCTTATCCCCCTCTGGTGTATGTCGGGGCAGAACTGGAAGAAATCCGCATTCTGGGAAAAGCAGTAGCTTTTATGAGCACAATTTAAAAAATACCGGTATACAGCATTCTTTTCAAGAACCTATGTGCCGGTATTTTTCTATATGAGAACTTCTTTACAAAAGCGGACTGATGGTGCGCAGAATAGCCTGCCAGATCAGGCTGTGCTTTCGGTTTTTACAGTCCTGGAGTGTCACGCGATGGCTTTTTTCCATCGTCACAATGCAGTCCAGTTTCAACTTGTCCAGCGCACTGCACCCTACCATCAGAACTGCACACTCCATGTGCAGGTAAAGGCTGCGGTAGTCCATGTTGATTGTCCCCACCACGCCTATGGTATCATCTACAAGATAGCTTTTTGCATGAATAAATCCAGGGGTGTATTCATAAATCCGCACGCCAGAGCGAATCAGCGGCTCGTAATAGGAACGCGTCAGAGAATATACCATCCGCTTGTCCGGGATTCCCGGTGTTACAAGGCGCACATCCACACCGCGTTTTGCCGCCATGCACAGTGCATGCTGCATCTCATCGTCAATGGCCAGATACGGTGTGAAAATGTAGACATAACGCTCTGCCTGCGATAACAAGTCCAGATATACTTCCTGCGCCAATGCTTCATTTTCAAACGGAGAATTGCAGTACGGCTGCACATAGCCATCTGAGGCAAACGGCTTGGAATGATAATAGCTGGGCCGATACTTCACGCAACGGTCTTCCGTCTTGCAAAAGGCGTTCCAGAGTTCCAGGAACATAATGGTCAGATTATAAACACCCTCGCCGTAAAGCCGCACAGCGGTATCCTTCCAGTGTCCAAATCGTTCTTTCTGGTTAATATACTCATCCGCCAGATTCAGGCCGCCGGTATAGCCGATCATCCCGTCAATGACAGTGATTTTTCGGTGACTGCGGTTGTTCATCACCGCCGCCAGCGCCGGCCGGAACGGATTAAACGCCATAACGTGAATGCCGGCTTCTGTCAATTCCTTCCGAAAATGCTTCGGCAGGCATCCGATGCTGCCTACATCGTCATAGATAAAGCGCACCTCTACGCCCTGCGCTGCCTTTTCCTTCAACAGTGCCTTAATAGACTCCCACATCACGCCATCCGCAATGATGAAATATTCCATAAAGATATAATGCTTTGCCTGTCGCAAATCCTGAATCAGCCGGGGAAACATCTCATCTCCTACCGAGAAATATTCCACCTGTGTATTCTGATACATGGGAAAGCCACAGCGTTCCAGATGGGCACCAATCTCCGCCATGCGCTGGGGCAACTGCCCCAGCACATCTTCCGATGCAGCACGGGAACCAATGGCACGTCTCCCCCGATGCAGCTGGCGGCGTATTTTCCGGGACGGCCGCTTATCGCCGAACAGGAAATACATCAGACAGCCCAGAACCGGAATGGAACCGATAAACAAAAGCCACAAAATCTTATAAGAAGGGTTTCCAGGCTTGCTGACAATATACAGCTCCACCAGTATGCTCAAAATAACCAAACCGGTATTGATCCACGTTGCATATTGTAATAGCCGGAAAAACAAAATCAAAAACCATGCCAATTGCAGCAAAATCAAAAAGCCGATGATGACAACCCGGCTTGTGAGAACGCCAAATATTTTCTTAAAAATCTGCTTCATACGTGCCGTATCCTCTCCTTTTTTCATCCAGACACTATTTTGCCTGTCCGGTTCCTGCATTTCGCGCAGCCCAGCCGTTATGCACTCGAAGCAGGAAATGAACCATGTGATACGCCATACCACAAAAGCAAAACTTACATTTATAGTATACCAGATTTTTAAAAGAATGGCAAGAGGTACACCAAAGGTTTATCCGCATAGGATCAGTTTCCGGGGAGCGTTTCCTTCTGGCGTTTCCGGTAGGTCTGATGCAGCAGAAAAATCGCAGTCACCGCAGTTACGGCTTCTGCAATGGGGAACGCCCACCAAACAAACACCTCTCCCGTTTTCCATTGCAGAAACAGCAGACAAAGAGGAATCGGCAAAACAATCAAGCGCAGCAATGCCAAAAGCAGCGGAGAAAAGATACTCCGAAATCCCTGTAGAATTCCTTGAATCAGCACTGTAATTTCTGAAAACAAAAAATCGGCGTAAACCCAATTTTAAACTGGATTTACGCCGATTCGCTACACGTTTTTTTAATGATAGCAAATTTTCTCCTTTGATTTCAATGAAAAATTTGCTTTTCTTTTTGAATTTTTGATAATCCTGCTTGCATCAATCCACCAGAACCGGAATCCGGGACAGAATCTCTGCGCCCTCCTGTGCCAGTCTCTGCTTAAAGGCTTCTGCTTTCTTCTGATCACAAAGGCTGATCATGCAGCCGTTTTCTGCGGTTTCCAGCAGTTCCACGCCCACTTCTTCTGCGACCTTTGCAAATACGCCGGCGCCGCAGGGAGAAGTACGATAGCAGCGCGGTGCTTCAAAGTCATCGATCGGTGCAACAAAAGCAGTTCCCTCTTCTGCCGGTTCCCAGCTCTGAGAAAGGACAGTATCTGTCTGCTTCATTTCATCAATCAGATCACCCAGAACAGCACTTGCCGTCGGGAGCTTTCCGGCACCACGGCCATAGAACATGGTTTTGTCCACACCGTCACCCCATACCATAACTGCATTGAACACACCGTTTACATGGGAAATCAGACTGTCATTCATGACCAGCATCGGCATTACTGTCGGCAGAATCCGGCCGTCTTCCAGACGCTTTACAGCACCGATCAGTTTTACTGCGCCGCCGAACTGCTGCGCCAGCTGTACGTCTTCCAGGGTAATATTGCGGATACCCTTAGTATAAACCTGATCCGGATACACATGCCGGCCAAATACCAGAGAGGACAAAATGCAGATTTTCCGGCAGGCATCGCCGCCGTCTACATCGGCAGATGGATCCCGTTCTGCATAGCCCAACTTCTGTGCCAGTGCCAGTGCATCATCAAATCGCATATTTTCACAGATCATTTTTTCCAGAATAAAGTTTGTGGTACCATTCAGAATACCGGCAACTGCGGAAATATCGTTTGCAGCCAGGCAGGTATGCAGCGGACGAATGATCGGGATTGCACCGCCGACACTGGCTTCAAAGAAGAAGTTCACATGGTGTTCCTTTGCTACCTGTAATAAGATGTCGCCTTTTTCGGCAACCAGCTGCTTATTGGAGGTAGACACGCTTTTTCCGGCTTCCAGACAGCGGCGTACAAAATCAAATGCCGGTGTCACACCGCCCATGCATTCTGCAACATATCCCACTTCCGGATCGTCCAGGATTACCTGAATATCGTGTACCACACGATCTCCATACGGATCATCCGGGAATTCTCTCAAATCCAGAATATAGCCAACCTCTGCGGCATCACCTACATTTTTTTCTATTTTCTTCTGATTGCGGTAGAACAGCTCGACAACGCCGGAGCCGACTACGCCATATCCTAAAACAGCAATCTTTTTCATGATTTCGATTCCTTTCTCTTTTTCTCCGCATCCATACGGATTTTCTCTGCATCAAAAGCAGTTTTATTCACCAGACAACAAACGCACTTCTACGACACCCTGCAGCTGTGAAATTGCCTGTGTAATGGTAATAGGATTCACAGCACCCTCTCCCCCCATTTTTAAAGAAAGAGAGACCAGTGCCACGCCATCTACAGGAATATTCTGGTTCACAGTCAAGATATTGGCATGCATCCCATATAATGTAGTCAAAACATTGGAGAGCACTCCTGCCTGATCCCGCAGCGTAACAGAAAAGTTTACGATCTGCTGTGTCATTTTGTCATCATAGGCAAAAACGCAGTCGCGATACTTATAAAAAGCACTCCGGGAAATTCCCATCCGCTTACAGGCGGAGGAAAAACTCCGCTCGGTTTTATCAGCCACCAACTTTTTGACTTCCAGTACTTTTCCAAAAATTTCCGGAAGCACCGCAGTATCCACTACAATATACCGTGTCCGACCGCTGGTTTCTTTCTGCACGCACACCGAGCTTTCCGACTCCGGCAGCATGACGCAACACTCCTTTGTATTTGTAATACGAGGCGGTTTTCGCTGATCTGCCGTCTCAAAATGCGTCCGTGTACAAAAAACAATTGTACTTACGTCAACTATATAACTATACCATGATTCTCCCGGTTTGTCAAGGGATCTTACAAACTTTTCATAGGAACGGCAATTTTCTCTTTTTCTGCAGAGAGTTCCCGGAAAGGCTGCGGCAACTTTCCGTCAAAAATGCGTTTCTTTCAAAAAAAGTGAGAATTTTCTTTTTTTCCATAGAAAAATGAAAATTAAACTTGTAAATCAAGGCAATTTCAAATCCGGCGGAAAATGACTTGACAAATGCGAAAAATTCCTGTATGATAATATTTGTCAAATGGGTATGACGCAGGATTTGGCCAGTTCCCGTGGGACACTGCGACCTATGACAGTTAGCTTGAGACGATATTTTCTATACGTGAAACAAAGGCGTTTCCATGTTTAAACCGATGCAGTTTCAATTTGTACGGTCCGATCATGAAAATGCTTTTTATTTTTAGGAGGTTTTTATCATGTCCAAAAATGTTGCTGATTTCTTTGCATGTGATGTCTTCAATGACGAAGTTATGAAGGCAAGACTCCCGAAGCCGGTTTATAAAGCAATGACCAAAACACGCAAGATGGGCACTCCCCTGGATCCCACCTATGCAGATGTTGTGGCAAATGCCATTAAAGACTGGGCGATCGAACACGGTGCAACCCATTACACCCACTGGTTCCAGCCGATGACGGGTTCTACTGCTGAAAAACACGACTCCTTCATCAGCCCGACAGATAACGGCATGGTAATTATGAACTTTTCCGGCAAAGAGCTGGTAAAGGGCGAACCGGATGCCTCTTCTTTCCCGTCCGGCGGTCTGCGTGAAACCTGCTCGGCAAGAGGTTATACTGCATGGGATCCGACTTCCTACTGCTTTGTAAAAGAAGGCTCTCTGTATATTCCAACTGTTTTCGTTTCCTATACCGGCGAAGCACTGGATAAAAAAACACCGCTGCTGCGTTCCATGGATGCCCTGAGCCAGCAGGCAGTCCGCATTCTGCGTCTGTTCGGCAACACCACCGCAACCAAGGTTACTTCCACAGTTGGCCCGGAACAGGAATACTTCCTGATCGACAAGAAGATGTACGATCAGCGGGAAGACCTGATCATGACCGGCCGTACCCTGTTCGGTGCAATGCCGCCGAAGGGCCAGGAACTGGATGACCAATACTTTGCAAACTTAAAGCCCCGCGTTGCTGCATATATGGCTGATTTGGATGAGGCTCTGTGGAAGGTTGGCGTTTTTGCAACCACAAAACACAATGAAGTAGCTCCGGCACAGCACGAAATGGCTCCGGTTTTCTCCACCACCAACATTTCTACCGACCAGAACGAACTGGCAATGGAAGTCATGGAAAAGGTTGCATTGAAGCACGGTCTGGTTTGCCTGCTGCATGAAAAGCCGTTTGCAGGTGTCAATGGCTCCGGTAAGCACAACAACTGGTCGATGGCAACCAATGACGGTCAGAACCTGTTGGATCCGGGCAGCACACCGATGGAAAACATGCAATTCCTGACCTTCCTGTGCGCAATTATCAAGGGTATTGATGAGTACGCAGACCTGCTCCGCATCAGTGCTTCTTCTGCCGGCAATGATCACCGTCTGGGTGCAAACGAAGCACCGCCGGCAATCATCTCCATCTTTATGGGTGAAGAACTCCAGAGTGTTCTGGATGCACTGGAAGCCGGCACTTCCTATAAGAGCGAATCCAAGGTATTCGAAATCGGCGTAGATGCGCTGCCGGACTTCCCGAAGGATTCTACTGACCGGAACCGTACTTCTCCGTTTGCCTTCACTGGCAACCGTTTTGAATTCCGAATGGTTGGTTCTTCCGACAACATCGGTTGCCCGAACTCCCTGCTGAATGCAATTGTAGCCGGCGAGCTTTCTGATATCGCAGATAAGATGGAAGGCGTTTCTGCTGACAAGTTTGATGATACGCTGAAGTCCCTGCTGGTTTCCATCATCAAGGATCACAAGCGTGTTATCTTCAACGGCAACGGTTATTCGGATGAATGGGTAGTAGAAGCAGAAAAGCGTGGCCTGCCGAACTTTAAATCTACCGTTGACTGCGTACCGCACTATGCAGATCCGAAGAACATTGCCCTCCTGGAAAAATTCGGCGTTCTGTCCGAAAAGGAAATCAAGGCACGTATGGAAGTCCTGCTGGAAAACTATGCAAAGACCATCAATATCGAAGCACTGACCATGATCGATATGGCAAAGAAGAAGTACATCCCGACCTGCATTGCATACACCAAGGAACTCTGTGATGCTGTTGCAGTGAAGAAGTCTCTGGAAATTTGCCCGTGCGTAGAAAAGGAACTGGCAGAAAAGGTCAGCGGTCTGACAAAGGATGCATATACTGCAACCAACAAGCTGGAAGAAGTTGTAGCTACCGCTGCTGCAAAGGATTCCTGTGTCCTGGATATGGCAAAGTCCTATCGCGAAGATGTAATCCCGGTAATGGATGCGCTCCGTTCCGCAGTAGACAGTCTGGAAGTAATTCTCCCGTCCTGCAAATGGCCGGTACCTGCTTACAGTGATATCATTTTTAATGTTTGATCGGAATGCTGTTTGAGATAATCACATAAAAATAAATTTCAGTACCTGTACTTTTGATGAGAAAGTACAGGTACTTTTTTGCCGGGTAACACAAATTCTCCTTCTTCGAAATCTTTTCTTGACATTTTTCCGCCATTGTGCTATACTAGTATTGCAAACTGTTGCATGGAATATACAACAGTTAAAACAGTAAGAAGGAGTCTTAACTTATGAAACTGCAAGCTTGTCTGACGCAGCGTGTCCTGCCTCTGATCGTTTTGACTGCACTTTGCATTGGCAGTCTGTTCGGATTGTGGCGCGGCATCTCTGCGGAACGCCAATATCAAGTCACCCCTTTAACCGATGCGGATCTGTCCAATCTGGATTTGTCTCATGCAGAGCATCTGATGATTGTGGCACACCCGGATGATGAAACCCTTTGGGGCGGCGGTCATATTGCAGACGGCGGCTATCTGATCGTCTGCATTACAAATGGCCAGAATAAGACACGTTCTGCGGAATTTCAAAGTATTATGCAGGCAACCGGAAACACCGGACTTATTCTGTCCTATCCGGATAAAGTGGCCGGTCAGCGGGATGATTGGTCTCATGTTTCCAAGCAGATTCGTCAGGATCTGGAACTTGTAATCTCCTACAAGTCCTGGAAAGACATTGTCACCCACAATGCTGCCGGAGAATATGGGCACATACATCACAAAATGACACACCAGTTTGTCACAGAGATTTATGACCAGGATGCGCTTTCCACCCCCCTTTATGAATTCGGAAAGTACTATCGTGCTGGAGCATTACCGGATGCAGAAAAGGATTTGACACCCATTTCAGAGGATGCACTGCGTCAAAAGGAAGAATTGCTGAAACTCTATGATTCCCAGGCATCCACCGTCAATGCACTGTCTCATATGAATCCGTACGAAATGTGGAACCAGATCCGAGGAGGCACATCTGATGCAAAAACCACTTCATAAACACCCGGTGGCACTCCGGCACTGTGTTATTCTGACCGGAATCTTTGGTCTGGTGCTTCTGGTGATCTTTTTTACGCATCCTGGCTGTGTCTACGGATCTCAAACCGACTGGAGCAATCAGCATTTTGAAATTCCGGAATATTTCCGCACCCGTTTTTATGCAACCGGAAATTTATTCCCGGATTTTGCGCTGCATCTGGGCGGCGGACAAAATATCTACAATTTTGCCTACTACGGCCTGTACAGCCCTGTTATTTTGCTGTCCTACGCCTTTCCCTGGCTGTCCATGGCAAACTACATTATGATTTCCCACATCCTGCTCACGCTGCTCAGCGCCATTCTCTGCTACTTCTGGCTGCGAAAATGGTTTCCGCCTAAACGCGCGCTTTATGCAGCCGCTATGTTTTTACTCTCTGCACCCCTGATTTTTCACAGCCATCACCATATCATGTTTGTGAACTATTTCCCATTTCTGTTCTGGGGATTATTCTCCGTGCACAAAGCACTGGAAAAGCGGTTCAGTCTCGGCCTCATCATTTCCTCAGTGTGTGTGATTCTCACCAGCTTTTTCTTTAGTGTCGGTGCATTTCTCACATTGATTCTGTACGGCATCTTTCTTACATTATACCAGCATCAGATTCATATTCGGAAACAGCTGCTGCGTACCGGCTGCATTTTATGCAGCCACCTGCTTCTGGCAGTTCTCATTTCTGCTTTTCTGCTTCTGCCGGTAACATGGACGCTGCTCAGTGGCAGAGATGCTTCCGACACTGCAATCTCACTCTGGAAAATTCTCGTGCCCAGTGTGCACGTCCGCTACCTGGCCTACAGTCCTTTTTCTCCCGGCCTTACCTCTATTGGCATTCTTTCTGCGGCAGCACTGATTCAAATTCCAGAGCGCTCCTACCGCTTTCTTTCTGCGACATTTTTGGCATGCATCTTCTTTCCGGCGATCCTGTATTTCATGAACGGAACCATGTACCTGGATCCAAAGGCATACATTCCCCTGCTGCCACTCCTTGTCCTGCTCTGCGGCTTTTTTCTGTCTCAGCTTCATGCAAAGCAAATCCACCGGAAACATACCGCGATTTTATTTGCGGCCATTCTGGTTCTGGCGTTTTTCACCGGACGGGGAAGAACTTCGGAAACCATTGCCCTTGTGCTGGACGGCACAATCACTCTATTTGCATTTTGCCTGTACAGCCTGAAAAAAGCGCGCGCGTATCTCCTGATTCCAACTATGGCGATGAGCACCGCAATGTGTTTGATTGTCAATATCGGTGATACCTACATGAAGAAAACAGATCTCGACATTGTATATTCCTCTGAAATCCAGTCCCTGGTGGATTCCGCTGTAAAGACTGACAGCAGTTTCTACCGGATTTCAAACGAATACCACGCCGGAGATACGGTCAACCGTATCTGGGGATCGCAATATTACCGCAGTTCTGTTTACTCTTCCATTCACAATGCCGCCTTTTCAGACTTTTATTTCCAGCAGGCGCATAATGAAAACAGCATCCGGAATGCAGCCATGATCGTGCAATCCAAAAACCCGATCTTTGGAATGCTGATGGGAGAACGATACTTAATCACAGAAAAAAAGCTGCACCGATACGGCCTGAAATTTTTAAAAGAAGAAAACGGCTATCGGTTATATGAAAATACGCTGGTGTTCCCCATTGGCTTTGCCACTTCTCATATTATCACGCAAGAGACTGTTGATCAGGCAGAATATCCCAAGCAGCTGGAAATGCTCCTGGAAAATGCCATTGTATCAAAGGAGGATCTCCCGGCAGAATCCACTGCCGCTGCAACGCAATGCAACCAAATTCAAACCATTACGCCGCATTTTACAGTCAGTGCGCTGGATTCTGATAAAATCACAGATATTGGAGCGGGCTATTACGTTCACAGCAAGGAGGACTTTCACGTTACGCTGACCCTAGAACAGCCGATTACAAAGTTGCTGTTCTTAAAGTTTCATGTGGATAATCATCTGGGCAGCGGCTCCACCACCGGCGATGTTTCCATTACCATTAACGGCACCCGAAACCGTCTGACAGACCCGAAGTGGAAATATCAAAATGGCAATAACGACTTCCAATATGTGCTCTCTTCCCAGAAGCCGATACAATCCCTGCAAATTACACTTTCTGCCGGAGATTATGTAGTTTCTGATGCCTCTTTTTATACCATGGATTACGAGGCGCTGGAACAGGCCGCCCAGCAGGTAGATGCCTTGCAGGTGGATTCCAGTCAACTGGGAGATGACACCATAAATGGAACCATTCAGGTGCAAAATGACGGCTGGTTTGTGCTCTCTATCCCCTATGATGAAGGATTTTCCATTCAGGTAGACGAAAAGGATACCGATTATTTTCACACAGACACGGACTTTATCGGATTTCCGATTGCAAAGGGCAGCCACAAAGTCCACATTGTCTATCATGCACCTCTGGCAAAAGCCGGAAAAGCGGTTTCTGCTGTGGGAATTGGTATCACTGGCATCATCTTTGCAGGAAATGCTTTTCTGCGGCGGCGAAAAAAGAAGCCGGGTGAGAGCATTTCCGCACCATAAACCGAACCACGCTCGCGCACGATACACTTGTAGAATCTCCTGCAAGTGTATTTTTTTGCAAAAATTCAAATGTACTAACGATTCACTTCCCGTTTGTCTGTACGATTCAACAGATAATCCACGGATACCTGATAGAAATCTGCAATGCGCACCAAAATATCTGTGGGAATATCGTGGCCGCCGGATTCATAATAGCTGTAGGTTCGTTGGCTGATAAACAAAACCTTTGCCACATCGGTTTGTGTCATGTCCATATCTTCCCTTAAATTGCGAATGCGAATATACTGCATAAAATATCACCCTTTCAAGAATATGGTTTTATTTTATGCTAGAACGAAATGTTCTATTGACTTTTAGAATAAAACGTGCTATAATTATTTTATTCCTTTGGAGGAAAAAGAAGGAATACGAAAAAAGCGACTTTGCACAATTTCACAAAGCCGCATTAAAGGAGGATTTTACACATGAGACACAAATGGATTGTAGGATTGCTGGCAATTGCTGTACTCGGAGCAATGGGCGGATGCTCCGGCACAGAGGACAGCAGTTCCAAAAAAGAAAATTCTTCTTCTGCAACAGAAAGCAGTATTGTAGAAGAAAGCAGTGAAACAGAAGCGCCCACAGAAGAACAAACAGAAGCAGAAACCAGCGCAGCAGAAACGCAAGCAGAAAACAGCGTCGAGGAAAGCGGCTCTCAAAATACTGCCGAAGACGAAATTCGTCCGGATATTAAAGAAGCTATCGACAAGTACGAATCATTCATGAATCAGTACTGTGATTTTATGAAAAGCTATGACGCAACTGATATGTCTATGCTTTCCGAATATTCAGAGCTTATGACAGAGTACGCAGAAATGTCCGCTTCCTTTGATGCAATAGAAAATGAAGATCTGACCACGGCAGAACTTGCCTATTATATGGAAGTACAAAGCCGCGTTTCTCAGGCACTCTTAGAAGTATCAAATCAATAATGATGTATAGAAAGGAATGCTTTCCATGGAAGAAAACAATCAAGCTGCTGCTCCGACCATGCAGGCAGCACCAGAAGCAAAAATGAAATTTTGCAGACACTGCGGCGGAAAAATTCCCGAAGATGCAGTGATTTGCACTCTGTGCGGCAGGCAGGTAGAAGAAATCAATCAGAATAATGCCGCTCAGCCCCAAATTGTCATTCATAATGATAATATCAATACAAATACAAACACGAACACGGTGAATGCAGGCGGAAGAGGACGAGAAAAAAATAAATGGGTGGCACTTCTGCTTTGTCTGTTTCTTGGATTTGTGGGAGGCCACAAGTTCTATGAAGGGAAAATCGGCATGGGCATTCTGTATCTTTTTACAGCTGGCCTTTTTGGAATCGGCGTTCTGATCGATTTTATTACGTTGCTATTTAAACCCAATCCTTATTACGTATAATTATCCCATTTCAACAAGCAAAAAAAACGCTGTGCAGTTTCATTCTGCACAGCGTTTTTGATTCATTCGGTAATAATCATAGCTTATTATTCAGCTTCCTTTTGCTTCCGGCGCGCTTCCAGTTCTTCCAGTGCGTCCTTGCGGGAAAGGCTGATCTTTCCGTCCTTGATGTCCATAATCTTGACGATAATCGCATCCCCGACAGAAACCACATCTTCTACCTGATCAACGTGTTCCTTATCCAGCTTGGAAATATGCACCAGACCATCCCGTCCCGGTGCAATTTCGACAAATGCGCCAAACGGTTTAATGGAAACAACCTTACCCTTGTAAATAGAACCGATTTCCGGATCAATGGCAATGGTTTCAATGATCTGATATGCCTTCTGACAGCCTTCCTGTGAAATGCCGCTGATAAAGACATGACCGTCCTCATTAACATCAATTTTCACATTGCAGTCCGCAGAAATCTTCTGAATCACCTTTCCGCCTTGACCAATTACATCACGAATCTTGTCCACCGGAATCTGAATCTGCATCATCTTCGGTGCATATTCGCCTACATGATCACGAGGTGTCGGAATTGCTTTCAGCATAATCTCATCCAGAATGTACAAACGTGCCTTTCTGGTCTTTTCAAATGCCTCTGCAATAATGGCCGCTGTCAAACCATCTACCTTAATATCTACCTGAATGGCAGTAATACCCTTCTTGGTACCGCCAACCTTAAAGTCCATATCACCAAAGAAGTCTTCCAGACCCTGGATATCCACCATAGTCTTGAATTCATCACTGCCGGGCAGTGTAATCAGACCGCAGGAAATACCGGCAACCGGTGCATGAATCGGAACACCGGCATCCATCAACGCCAATGTAGAACCGCAGATCGAAGCCTGAGAGGTAGAACCATTGGAAGAAAGCACCTCGGAAACCAGACGCATTGCATACGGGAATTCTTCTACCGTAGGCAGAACCGGAACCAGGGCACGCTCTGCCAGTGCGCCGTGACCAATTTCACGCCGTCCCGGGCCGCGGCTGGGCTTGGTTTCCCCGACGGAATAGGACGGGAAATTGTACTGGTGCATATACCGCTTAGAGGTTTCCTCATCCAGTCCATCCAGCTTCTGGCTGTCGCTGACCGGACCAAGTGTTGCCACCGTCAGCACCTGTGTCTGACCGCGGGTGAAGAGTCCAGTACCATGTACGCGCGGCAGTACGCCGACTTCCGCAGCAAGAGGACGAATCTCATCAATGCCGCGTCCATCTACACGCTTGCCCTCATAGAGCCATGTGCGAACGATTTTCTTCTGGATCAAATACAAGCACTCATCAATCATGCCGGTTTCTTCGCCGCAAACTGCGTCAAACCGTTCGTGTGCCGCATCAATAATCGGACGGAGTCTTGCATCCCGTTCGTTCTTGTCATTGGTATCCAGTGCATGTGCCACCTGTTCGTGCACCATTTCGTCTACATCCCGGAACAGCTCTGCATCTACTTCATGCGCTTCAAATGTGAACTTGTCCTTTCCGATCTGGCTCTGAATCTCAGAAATAAAGGCAACCATTTTTTTGATTTCTTCATGTCCGGTAAGGATTGCCTGGAGCATGGTGTCCTCCGGCACTTCATTGGCGCCGGCTTCAATCATTACAATTTTATCCTTGGTTCCGGCAACTGTCAGGTGGAGGTCATTATGCTGGCGCTGTTCCAATGTAGGATTCAGCACGATTTCGCCGTCTACCAGACCAACGCTGATGCCGGCAATCGGCCCATTCCACGGAATATCTGAAATAGACAGTGCAATAGAAGTGGCAATCATACCTACAATATCCGGTGCACAGTCCGGATCCACTGCCATAACTGTCATGACTACGGAAACGTCATTCCGCATAGACTTCGGGAACAGGGGACGAATCGGACGGTCTACCATACGGGAAGTCAGGATCGCCTTTTCTGAGGGCTTCCCTTCCCGCTTGGTGAAAGAGCCGGGGATTTTTCCCACAGAATACATCCGTTCCTCATAGTCTACTGACAGCGGGAAGAAATCAATGCCTTCTCTCGGCTTTGCACTCGCAGTGACATTTGCCATAACAACAGTATCGCCGTAACGAACCCAACAAGATCCGTTAGACAGTTCACAGGTTTTGCCGGTTTCTACGGACAGCGGCCGTCCGGCAAAAGTGGTTTCAAATTTATGTACTTTTTCAAACATGGGGGTTCTCATTTTCCTTTCCCGATTCCAGCCGTGCGGCAAAATCGATATCCTGGTCATTTCCCGGCACAAGATCCATTCAAGATCGAATTGAAATCGATGTCATATAACACAGAAAGGCAGACAGAGCTACACTCTGTGCTGCCTTTCCCACAAAAAAACTCTTACTTACGGATACCGAGCTTTTCAATTGTTGCACGATAACGGTTTACGTCCTTCTTCTTCAGGTAGTTCAGAAGGTTTCTTCTGTGACCAACCATCTTCAGCAGACCTCTTCTGGAATGATGATCATTCTTGTGTGTCTTCAGATGTGCAGTCAGATCATTGATTCTTCTGGTCAGAATAGCGATCTGTACTTCCGGAGAACCAGTATCCTTTTCATGTGTCCGGTTGTTTACGATAACTTCAGTTTTTTCTTCTTTCAACAGCATAATTTTCACCTCATTGAGAATTTCGTCTATGCACATAGAAAAAGGCAGGTGAATTCCCGGTTACGGGCTTACTCCAGAATCCAAGTACATGACAAAGAGTATTATACCACATTTTCAGCAGATTGTAAAGGCTTTTTTCTGTGAATTAAGAAATAATTTTTCCTTTATGTGATTTTCCGGCGCTTCTGCCGCCGGACTTTTTGTTTTTGCCCTGTGCACCAGGTTCAATTGGCTTTTCTTTGCCGCCCATATCTTCGAATACAGTTTCTTCCTCAGCGGTAGATCCCGGCATCAGCTCTGGATTCACCTCACCGCGTTGTTCATAATACGGGTTGATAATGTATTTTTGAATTACGGGATAGCTCTGAAATACCACAGCAAGCCCGATCCAGGAAGCCGGCAAAAATGGCAGGAGGAACAGGAGAATCATCGAATATTTCAGATTCACATAGAACAGCAGCAGAACATAAACTGCAACAAAAGCGGCGATAATCAGGAGCGTTACAATATTCCGTTTCAATGCCACAATAGACAGTGCCAGCGAGTTTTTCACCACATTTTTCAGGGAAAGATTGGTAGAAACCAGCATTAAGAACATGTAGAAATTCATTATCAGCACAATCAGTGCTACACTGAGCGTAATGGCAAACAAAACGTAGAACATCTTGCTGCCAGTCTGCTCAATCAGCTTCGGATAAATATAGCATGCCGCCGAAACACAGCACGCCAGCAAGCAGTCCAGCAATCCGATCCACACACTGTGCTTGAATTCTGCCCGAAAGGTCCGGAAAAAGTCATGCACCAGAAATGTTGGCTTTTCCATCACAAAGTTCCGAAGAATTTTCGTTGCAGCGGCAACTGCCGGACCTATCAGAACTGCAAACAAGAGCAGACATGCCGCAATCAAAATCCAGGACAGCTGCGCCGAAATCCTTCCGGAAAAAAAGATAAACACAGCCGCCAAAACCGGCAAAAAGAACAGAGAACAGAGCAGATTTAGTTCCGTCAGCTTCCAGAACTTTCTCCCGAAAATCTCCATGTACCGAAAAAAGCCTTTTTTCTTCGGTGCGTTTTTGGCAATACCGGATCCGGCACGCTCATAATTATTTTTAAACAAACCCATAAATTGATACAACCTTTCTGTTGAAATCAAAAGGCCCCCATGTTTCAACAAGTTTTACACATCTTTCAGTATCAGCGTCTGCGCAGATTATCCACCCACAGAAATCAGCCACCGAACGCCGGAATCCCCCAGACGATACAGCAGAGAGAACACACAGAGAAATAGCAGCAGCACCAAAAAGCGAATAAGATACATCCGCAAATGATAGCGCATTTGTTCCTCCGGCGCATCCTGAAAGCCGTACCGTGTAAAGTAAAGGGAAAAGCGAAGCGATTCCCGAGCCGCCAGAACCATCCATATGGAAAACGGAATATAATAAACCAAAATTCCCGGCAGATGCAACCAGCTTCCACTGCTGTTTCCTGCGGCCTGCATTAGAATTTTCCCCAGGGACATCCCATACCCCCCCAAAAGAAAAACTGCACCGGGCTGTCCCACCGCAGAAAATCCCAGCAGAAACCACCCCAGCAGGAAAAATATTCCCTGTCTGGCCGCGGCCAGCACCCACCTGGCCTGATCCAGCTGCTCTGTAGGAAGCAGGTATCGAAAAAGCACCTGACACACTGATGCATCCGGCATCCGGCGCAGCAAAAGCGTATGGACTGCCACACCGCATAAAATTATGCCAAACAAAAACAGCAGCAAGCGTTGTCTCCGTTCCGCCGTGGATAATACCGTTCTTTTTTGAATCCGCATTCTGCATTCCTCCGTTTGCAAGTTGTTGCTAACAGCGTATGCAGTCTGTCCTCTCAATAGAATCCCAGGCGGCTTTTACTTGGACAATTCATAGGCACGCTTCGTGCAATTTTCGCAGGCATCCTCTACCACCTGCAATAATCTGCCTTCATACAAACGATCCAGACCAGCCAGCGTTGTGCCGCCCGGAGACGAAACCTGGTGAATCAATTCGTTCAGGTCATAACCGGAATCGGTGATCATCTTTGCAGAGCCAATCAAAGTCTGTGCAAAAAGTGCCTTTGCCGATTCTTCCGGCAATCCGGTTTTTGCAGCGTAATCCAAAAATCCCTTTGCATACAGATAAATAAACGCCGGACTGCTGCCATTAATGGCAATGACCTCCTTCATCTGTTCCGGTGCAATCACAGCAGTCATGCCGCAGGAACCAAAAATCTCCTGCACAACGGCAAATTCTTCCGCAGTTACCGGCTCTTCTGTAGCCAGTGCAGTTGCACCGGCTCCCAGCAAAAGGGGCGTATTCGGCATAGCCAGAACCACCTTTGCATCCGGCCGTGTCATCTTTCGGATATAATCCATGCCAATTCCAGCTGCAATGGAAATCAGTACAGTATCGGCTGTCACGGCACCTGCAATTTTCGGGAGTACAGCCTCAAACATCTGGGGTTTTATTGCAAGAAACAGATATTTGCAGACAGAAGCCACCTCTGCTTCGCTTTCACACTTTTTCACGCCAAAGGGTGCCAGCGCATCCACCTTAGCGGCAGTGGGATTATAAGCATACAACTCTGTGTCTGCTGCAAAGTCACTCCCGGCAATCCCCTTCATAATTGCAGCGCCCATGTTGCCGGCACCTAAAAATCCAATGGTATTCATATGCAATGTTTCCTTTCCTGTGAGGCAGTTTTGCCTCTGACTTTCAAACAGAATCTTTTATTTATTATACCACCAATTGTCAAAAAAAGCAAGTATTTGCGGATAAAACAAAAAGCGAATCTGTCCAATGCCAGATCCGCTTTCTCTTTACGGAATTATGTTTTAGAATGCAACATCTTCTGCAATCTGATGCAGCTTTTCATCATACGGCTTCTTCATAGACAGTGCTTCCTGAATATCGAAGTCTACGATGTTGCCGCCCTGCATGCCAACAACACGGTTGCCAATTCCCTGTTCCAGAAGCTCTACTGCATAGTATCCCATCTGGGTTGCTGCAACACGGTCGCGAACTGTCGGAGAGCCGCCGCGCTGTACATGTCCCAAAATAGTGGCACGGGATTCAATACCGGTCTTTTCCTGGAGCAGCTTGGAAATTTCTTCTGCATGGCCTACATTTTCAGCAACAACAACGATAAAGTTCTGCTTGCCTCTTGCCTTGAATTCCAGCATTTTCTTTGCAACCTTGTCCAGGTCATACGGCATTTCCTTTGTAATGATTTCCAGTGCACCGGAAGCCACACCAGTATTAACCGCAATATATCCTGCACCGCGTCCCATAACTTCTACAACGCTGCAGCGATCGTGAGACTGGCTGGTATCAGACAGCTTGTCCATCAGTTCCATTGCAGTATTCATCGCTGTGTCATAACCGATGGTATAATCTGTGCATGCAATATCATTGTCGATGGTACCCGGCAGACCTACACACAGAATGCCGTGTGCAGACAGGTCAGCAGCACCGCGGAAAGAACCGTCACCGCCGATAACTACCAAGCCTTCCAGACCATACTTTTCACAAGTTTCCTTTGCCTTTAATACGCCTTCTTCTGTCCGGAACTCTGCACTTCTTGCAGTATACAGCATTGTTCCGCCTCTATTGATAATGCCGGCAACACTCAGTTCGTCCATAGGCACAATATCGTCATCAATCAGACCACAGTAACCACGCTTGATGCCATATACGGTCATACCCTTTTTCAGCGCAGTACGGACAACAGCACGTACCGCAGCATTCATACCCGGCGCATCGCCGCCGCTTGTCAATACACCAATTGTTTTAATCATAACGTATACTCCCATTCCGCCGCATGGCTAAAAATTGAAATCATGAACTCCGGCGAAACGCCGTATGCATTCATTTTACTCCTATATTATTATACTGATATTTCGCCCAATGTCAAGTGCTTTTCCAAAAAATTAACATGTATCGGCATAACTGTTGTGTTTTTTGCGCAATTCTCCGCTTTTTGCGGCATCCGGCAATTTTTGTGCAAGCGCCGCGCATACGAACATACTCATCTGTTTTTTTCAATCATCCCGATTTGAGAAGAGGTAAAATGCATTTGAAGCTGCCGCACAGAAGCCTCACTCACTGCAACTGTCATTTCCTTTTTCAGCATCAGCATGCGCTTCTGATCCGTCAGATAAAAGCACAGCGGCACCGTTCCCCTGTGCTCCTGTGCCCAGTTCAGCGCCTGCTGTACTGCCGTCTGATCGCCGGAATGCAGCTTAATGCAAAGATGCCATTGCGCAAAGGTACGCTGCATCTCTTCCTCTGTCAGCAGGCTGTCACACAACACACTGACGCTTTCTTCCTTCTGAGAAATCCGCCCCCGCACGCAGAGAACAGCATCCGGGTGCAGTTTTTGCCGCACCACCGGATATAGCTTGGGAAATACCACACAGTCCGCCTGTCCGGTACGGTCTTCACAGGTGAGAAAACACATTACATCTCCCTGTTTGGTGACATGCTGTTTGATTTGCTGCACTGTGACAAAGAGCAGTACCTGCGAAGCATCCGGAAGCTCCCGCAGTGCCGCCGCATGCTTCGCATGAAACAGTTCCGCCATCCATTGCACATGATCCAGCGGATGCCCGGACAAATAAAATCCGAGACTGTCGTGCTCCATTCGCAGCAGAGCCTCTGCGGAGAATTCCGGCGCAAACGGAAGGGCATCCTCTGTATTCGCAGACTGCGTTTGCATTCCGCTGAACAAATCCATTTGTCCAGCCACAATGGCATTTCCGGCATTCCGATACCGTTCCAGCAGCAGATCCTGATTCTCATGCATCTGCCGGCGATTTACGCCCAGGTTGTCCAGTGCGCCGCAGGAAATCAGGCTGTCCAGCGCCTGACGATTCAGATGCAGCCCCTGGGTACGCTTTATAAAATCAGAAAAACTGGTATATCGTCCGTGTTCCTCCCGCTCCTGCACAATTCCGGCAATCAAGCCCTTTCCCAGGTTTTTTACCGCCAACAAACCGAAGCGAATGGCATTTCCCTCCCGTACAAATGCCGCAGTGCTTTCATTGACATGGGGCGGCAGCACAGGAACACCGGAAGCCTGACATGCAGACAGGTATTCCATAATCTTCCCCGGCTCTCCCATTACGCTGGTCAGGAGCGCCGCCATATCGTCTGCAAAGTAATGGCATTTCAAATAGGCCGTCTGATACGCCAAAAGCGCGTATGCCACTGCGTGAGACTTGTTGAATGCATACGCTGCAAAACCGGAAATCTCGTCAAAAATTGTATTTGCCACTTCTGGTGAAACGCCGTTTGCCGCCGCGCCGCAGCAGGGACTGCTTCCGTCTGCGCCATCACTGCCGTAAATAAATACCTGCCGTTCCCGTTCCATGACATCCTGCTTTTTCTTGGCCATGGCACGGCGCACAATATCGGCGCGCCCGTAGGAATAGCCGCACAAGGTACGGCAGATTTCCATAACCTGCTCCTGATAGATCATACATCCATAGGTTGGTTTCAAAATTGGTTCCAGGAGCGGATGCGCATACTGGATCTTCTCCGGATGCCGCCGATTTTCCAGATACTTATCAATCGAAGCGCGCGGCCCCGGCCGATAAAGGGAAAGCACCGCAGTCAGATCCTCCAGATTCTGCGGCTGAAGCCGTGTCAGCACACGCCGCATTCCGGCACTTTCAAACTGAAACACCCCGGTGGTATCCCCTTTTGCCATCATTGCATAAACAGCCGGATCATCCAACGGAATAGCATCAATCTGAAACGCCGGTTCATACTGCTGAATCGCCTGGACGCAGTTCCGGATTATAGTCAGATTCCGCAGACCCAGAAAATCAAATTTCAAAAGCCCCATGGTTTCCAGAACGCCCATAGGATACTGTGTTACAACTGACTCCTCATTCCGCTGCAGCGGAACCAGATCCGTAATCGGCACTGCGGAAATCAGCACACCAGCCGCATGGGTAGAAGCATGCCGCGGCATGCCTTCCAGCCGCATCGCCATGTCCAGAAGCTTTTTGGCAGTGGCATCGGTTTCATACAGCTTTCGCAGATCTGCGCCGTCACTCCGCTGCATCGCCTCAGAAATGGTGCTGCGGGAATCGATTGACTTTGCGATTTTATCGCACAAGCCGTAGGAAATCCCCATGGCACGGCCAGTATCCCGAACAGCCCCCCGCGCCTTCATCAGGTCAAAGGTGATGATCTCAGACACATGGTCAGCGCCGTATTTTTCAACGACATATTCTTTGACACGCTGCCGCCCTTCAATGCAGAAATCAATATCAAAATCCGGCATACTGACACGTTCTGGGTTCAGAAACCGCTCAAACAGCAGATGGTATTGCAGCGGATCTACCTGCGTGATTTCCATGCAGTAGGCGCAGATACTTCCGGCGCCGGAGCCTCTCCCCGGCCCCACCGGAATCCCTGCACTCCGGGCAAAGCGGATATAATCCCAGACGATCAGGAAATAGTCCACATAGCCCATCTGGGTAATTACCCCAATCTCCTGCTTCATGCGCTGGACAGCTTCCGGGCGCGGCGGCGTACCATACCGCTTTTCCAGCCCTTTTTTGCACAGCGTCAGAAACAGCTTCCGGCAGTCTGTTACCCCTTCCATTGTAAAACGGGGCAGGTATATCTGATCAAACTGAAACTCCACCTGACAGCGCGCCGCAATTTTTCCAGTATTCGTAATCGCTTCCGGCACATCCCGAAACAAGGACGCCATTTCTTCTGTGGATTTCAGATAAAATTCCTGGGTTTCAAAATGCATGCCGTCCGGATCCTGAATGGTCTTTCCTGTTTGAATGCACAGGAGCACGTCCTGCATGGCGGCATCTTTTTTTGCAATATAGTGGGCATCATTCGTTGCAGCAACCGGAATTCCGGTTTCCCGGGAAATTCGCAGCAGCAACGGAAGAATTCTCTGCTGCTCCGCAATCCCGTGATTTTGCAGTTCGAGGTAATAATTTTCCTGACCAAAAAGGCGCTGGTATTGCAGCGCCTTCTCTTTTGCAGCTTCATAAGAGCCTTCTGACAACAGCCTGGGAATTTCGCCGGCCAGGCACCCGGAAAGACAGATCAGTCCTTCATGATATTGCGTCAGCAATTCCCAATCTACACGAGGTTTATGATAAAAGCCCTCCAGGCTGGCCAGAGAAACCAGCTTTACTAAGTTTCGGTATCCGGTCTGATTCTGACACAGCAAGACCAGGTGATAACTTTTTCCGTCCAGGCGGTGTTCCCGGTCATGGCGCGTCCGCTGCGCCACATAGACCTCACATCCAATCACCGGATGAAGTCCGGCAGTCTTTGCCGCCTGATAAAACGGCATCACGCCGTACATCACGCCGTGATCGGTCAATGCAACCGCCTTTTGCCCCATTGCCTTTACGTGAGACATCATCTCTGAAATCCGGCAAGCACCGTCCAGCAGGCTGTATTCACTATGGACATGCAAATGCACAAATGCATCATTCGGAATGGACGGCATGACTCCTCAGCTCCTCTGCAATCGCCGCAATTTTTTGAAACCGGTGGTTGACACCGGAACGTCCCAGGGGAACAGACAGCAGTTCTCCCAGTTCCTTTAGGCTCAGCTCCGGGTTTTCCAGGCGCAGCTGTGCCAGCTCCCGCAGCTCCGGAGAGAGCGTTTCCATACGGCCGCACTTCATAATCCAGCGAATATCCTCTGTCTGCCGCATGGCTGCGCTGACCACCTTATTGATATTGGCTTCATCGCAGTTCCGCACCCGGTTGGCCTTGTTACGCATATCCTTCCGGATTTTAATGTTCATCAGTTCAATAGTGCACTGCTGTGCCCCCATATATGTGAGCGTGTCTTCAATGTGTTCGCTGTCCTTCAGATAGAGCACATACATATTTTTCCGCAGAATGCATCCGCCGCTGACGCCAATGCTTCGGAGCAGCTTTTGCAGATCGCTGCACAGCAGCTCCGAGGGCGTATTAAATTCCAGGTGATACTCCTTGTTTGGATCCATCACGCTGCCGCAGCCAAAATAAACCCCGGCCAGAAATGAACTCAGGCTGTTGTTGACCAGATTAGAGAGACGAATCTCCCGCTTTTCCGGATGAATGTGATATGTACTGCATATCTGCCCGATCTGCTCCGGATCCGTGATACGAAAGCTGACCACAGCGGAATTATTATCCCGTCCGGATGTTCTGGCATCCGGAAGCAGCTTCCAATGAAATACAGACTGAAACAGGGACGGAATCAATTTTGCATAGACATCGCTTTCACTTTGCAGTACAATTTGTTCTGCTGTAAAAGTACGGCAATACAGCAAAACGCCATACAGACAGGCAAACTGACGATCCCGGTCAATGATACTCTTTGCAATTTCAGTCCGGACATCGTTTGAAAATGACATAATCTTCCGCGCCTCCGTTCTTAAACGTCTGTGTAGATACGGAAAAGATCGAAAAGCGCCAGATTCTTATGGCCGATCCTTTCCAATATCCCGATGCTGTTTGATGACATGCATTCCCTTGGAAATCAGATAGTCTCCGATTTTCTCTGCAAAAGTAATAGAGCGATGCTTTCCGCCGGTGCAGCCAAAGGAAATGACAAGGCGACTTTTTCCCTCCTGGATGTAAAGCGGTATCAAAAAATCCATCAGATCTGCAATCTTTGCAAACAATGTCTGCGACTGCTCAAAGGACATCACATAATCCTGCACACATTTTTCACAGCCGGTATGATGCCGCAGCGTTTCAATATAATAGGGATTGGGCAGACAGCGCACATCGAACACCAGATCCGACTCGGTCGAAACCCCGTATTTGAACCCGAACGAAGTCACCTTAATGGAAAGAGAGTCTGAGGTATTGTCCAGGAAAATTTCCTTGATCTGTTCCTTCAGCTGTGCAGCGGAAAAGTAGGAGGTTTCAATATAATAATCCGCAATTTCCTTTACCCGCAGCAGCTGCTGCCGTTCATAGGCAATGGCATGGTGCAGCGATCCGCCAAACCGTTCATCCAGAGGATGCTTCCGTCTGGTTTCCTTGTACCGCTTGATGATTACCTCATCCGCTGCCTCAATGTACAAGATTTTCACATCCAGGTCAACCTGCCGTTCCAGATCCAGGAGTACACGGTATGCATCTGCAAACATCTCTCCGGAGCGAAGATCTGCTGCAATCGCCAGCTTTTGCAGATGATTTTCAGATTCCCGGCAGATATCCACGAATTTTCCGATCAGCTGGGGCGGCAGATTGTCAATGCAATAATATCCAATATCCTCCAAAACATCCATGACAACAGATTTTCCGGAGCCAGACATTCCCGTCACAACCACTACATGCATCCGAACCTCTTCCTGCATCTTTCCCATTCCTCACTTTCTGCATTTTTTCTGCGGCGGCTGCAAAGAACTGCCGCAGAAACGATTATGGCTTTTCCGAATCGCCTACGAAAACCGGTTCCAGTTCCAGCTGATAGCCGGTTTTTTCCAAAACGGTCTGCTTGACAAAATCGCATAGTTCCAATACGTCATGGCATGTCGCCTTTCCGGTATTAACCACAAATCCGGCATGCTTGGTGCTCACCTGTGCATCACCGACACTTGCACCCTTCAAACCGCACTGATCAATCAAAAAGGACGCATAGTTTCCCACCGGGCGCTGGAATGTGCTGCCGGCGCTGGGGAGTTCCAGCGGCTGCTTGGCCCGGCGCCGTCCCATCAGGGTATCCATTTCCGCTTTGATTTCGCCGTAATTCCCCGGCTGAAGCCGCAGAGTTATGCCGACAATAATGCCGTCCATTTCCCGGAAAATGCTGCGCCGGTATCCCAGTTCCATCTTTTCCCGGGGAATCTCCGTTATTGTACCGTCCGGCAGCATATAGCTGGCAGACACTACAACATCTGCCATTTCACCGCCGTATGCCCCGGCATTCATATACAGCGCGCCGCCTACTGTGCCGGGAATTCCGGCCAGACACTCCATGCCAGTCAGGGATTCTTCCAGCGCATATTTTCCAATTCGCGCCAGGGTTGCGCCGGATTCACAAAACAGTTCACTGCCCTTTTGCTGAATTCCGGAAAAGTCGTGTCCCAGGTGCAGAATCACACCTGCATAGCCGCTGTCCGCAGCCAGCACATTGCTTCCGTTTCCCAGCACCAGATACGGGTACTGCTTTTCCCGGCAAAGCGCCAATACCCGGCGAAGCGTCTCGATGCTGTTAATGCTGACAAACGCCCCGCAATTTCCGCCAATCCGAAATGTTGTATGATTCCGGAGCGGCTCCGCATACCGCACACTGCATCCGCATGTCTCGCACAACGCAGTGAGTTCCTGCCAATTTTCCATCATTTCGTCTCCAACTCCTATCGAATTCCGCTCCGCATGTCCGCGGCAGCAAATTCCTTGGGTGTATCGTTTCTGAAAACCTGTGTCTTTGTGGAAAGCCGTTGCAAAATTCCGCTGAATTTACAGAGAACTGCACAGGCTTCTTTCCACAATTTACAAACATGCTGTTCTATTATACGCACAGCATGCATTAAAATGCATCGTAGTCCTTAATGACTTCCTTGGATTCCATATCCAGACCCAGCTGGTCCAACAGTTCCGTTGCCGCATTATAGCCCATCTTCTTCTGACGGTTATTCATTGCCGCAACCTCCAGAATAACAGCCAGGTTACGTCCCGGCTTTACCGGAATGGTCAACATCGGAATCTTTACGCCCAGAATGGTGGCAAACTGTGTATCCACGCCCATCCGGTCATAAATTTTCTCCGGATTCCACTGTTCCATTTCCACAATCAGTTCGATTTTTTCTGTATTTTTTACTGCACCGATACCAAACAGGCGGCGTGCGTTAATAATGCCAATACCGCGCAGTTCCAGGAAGTGACGGATATTGTCCGGGGAGCTTCCCACCAGACTGATATTGGACACCTTCCGGATTTCGACTGCATCGTCTGCAACCAGGCGGTGACCGCGCTTTACCAGCTCAATTGCCGTTTCACTTTTACCGACACCGCTTTCGCCGGTGATGAATACGCCTTCACCATAAATCTCAATCAATACGCCGTGACGCGTGATACGGGGTGCCAGATTCAGATTCAAAAAGGCAATCAAACCAGAAATGAAGTTGGAGGTACTCTCCTTGCTGCGCAGGAGCGGTACATCATATTTTTTGGCCAGATCCAGCATTTCGGAGAAATACGGCAGTTCCCGGGCAATAATCAGCGCCGGAATGTGACGGGACATCAGCATATCCAGCCGCTGGGTTCTGGTTTCCTCGTCAATTGTAGAAAGATAGGCAAATTCCATCTTTCCGATGATCTGCATGCGTTCCGGGTTAAAGTATTCATAAAATCCCATCAGCTGTAAGCCTGGTCTTGTTACATCGTTTTCATCAATCAGAATCTCCTGCGGATCCTTCGGAATATAGATTGTCTCCAAGTGAAATTCATTGATAATTTCGGCTAATGATACCGTAAATTTTCCGGCCATTCCGATCACTCCTTTTTTTCATATCGTATATTATTTCTTTTTCCTGAAAGCCTGTTTTTTACACTGCAAATTTTTCAAAATCCGAAAACCGGACTGCATACCAAAAGATACGCCGCAGATTTTCCGCTTATGTGCCGCTTTCCGCATACCAAATCCAGCCGGCAGCACTCTTGACTGCCTCCTGCGCCGGATCCGGCATTTCCCCGGAAACATCCGTTTGTGCAGACAGCCACAGCTGTGCATCCGGTATCTGTCCGGAAGCCCAATCCAGTGTCTTTGCGGCATCGGAAATACTGCCTTCCAAATCCAGCACGACACCGGAAATCTCCAGTTCGTCCGGCCGGAATGCCTCTGCCTGGCCAGACTCCGCCTGCTGCGCATTTGCACAAAGCAATACCGGAACTGCACCGGCAGCATCCCCCAACTGATTCAGCAAATCCGTCAGCGCCTCTGCGCGATCTGCATTCTTCACCTGATCTCCGAGATAGTCCAGATCTGAACTGCGGAAATTCGGAAATGTAACCCCGGTACACCAAATTTCAAAGAACCCGGCATCTGCAATTTCTTTTACCAAATCTGACAGATACGTCTGTGTCACGCTGCTGAACGGGCTTACCCATGCTTTGCCGCCCTTGGCCTTGGTGTTGTCCAGCCAGCGGCTTCCGTCACTGACCACACGATATCCAGCATCTGCATCCGCATCCGGCAGCAAATTGTCCTGCAACAGATCACACTCTGCAACCGGTGTCCATCCCTGTGCACCAGCAGCCGCAGTAATCTGCGCCAGCGTAAGAGTTCCGGATGCCGCGCCGCACTGCTTTGCCAGGGAAATTTCGGTTTGATATAAGATCTCACCGCCCTGTTTTTTCAGCGGCACCACCAAAATTTTCCCGTCCGGCATTACCTGCCGTGCCTGCGTCAGCGCCTCTTTGAAAGCGCTTTCATTCTCCAGCGCCTCTTCCGGCAAACGATATCCCAGCGCAAACATCTGTGTGTCCGGCACTTCTGTTGCCGACTCTGTTTCCGTCACTGCCGCAGAGATTTCCGTTGCCGGTTCTGTCTGAGAAGCGGCGGCCTGCTCTGTGGCAGGTTCCGTCTGGCTGCTCTCGCCGGAATTGGTTTTGGTAAACTGCAAAATTGGCTTCGCTACACTGTACCCCACAAATCCAATTGGCCCGGCAATGAGAAATGTAAAACAGACGGAAAGCACAGCACGGCCGGGACGAATCGGACGGCGGTGCTTTTTCGAATACTGATGTACCTTAGGACCTTTTTTTGATCGCATTTTCCTGCCTCCCCATGATGATTTTTGTCCAAATCATTTCACAAAGAATCATTTCAGTACATTTTCAAATTCTTTTTTCTAAAAAGATTTATGCTTGCTGCAATTTCCGGGCGTTTTCCCGGATGGCATCCATGGCGCTCTTAGGATCTGCCTGCCGGAACAAATAGCTTCCGATCACCAGCAATTCCGCACCAGCGCGCAAAACATGCGGTGCTGTCTCAGCGTTGATTCCGCCGTCTACTTCAATCCGGTAGGAAAGGCCGTGCGCTTCGGCATACTGATGCAGGGCCTCCACCTTGTCTATCATTTCCCAAAGAAACGACTGTCCGCCAAATCCCGGTTCAACCGTCATCACAAGAACAACCTCTACCATAGGCAGAAAAGGAATTGCCGTTTCCCAGGAAGTGCCCGGCTTCAGGACAATTCCGGCCTGTGCACCGGCTGCATGAATGGTACGGATGGTTTCTTCCGGATCGCTGTCACTTTCCAGATGAAAGGTGATCAGATCCGCACCGGCTTTGGCAAATTGTTCCACGTATTGCAGCGGATTGGTAATCATCAGATGCACATCCAAAAACAAATTGGTACAGTGGTCAATTGCCGCAAGTACCGGTATCCCGAATGTAAGATTCGGGACGAAGTGTCCGTCCATTACATCAAAGTGCAGCATATCCACACCGGAATGCTCCAGTCCCTCTGTCACTGCCGCAAGATTAGACAAATCCGCGCTTAAAATGGAGGCAGAAATTTGTATGTTGTTCAAAGTACTGTATCGCTCCTCTCGAAATCAGTCTGCGCTAAACGGGCTGCGGACGTTGTCCCGTCCGAAAATTCCCCGTTTTTTGCTGTCATGCTGTACAAATCCAAACTTGCGTCCATTTTTGCAGAATCAGCTGACGGAAACAATACAGACAGGATTCCGGCAGTCTGTCAGATCCCATGCTGTATTGTCCTGATTTTTTCCTAATATCATTATATAATAAATCCGGATTTTCGTCAATAGCGTTTTTTCCGGAATCCTGTTCTTTTTCTGTATTTTGCTTTCTTTTTTCTGTGTGATGCCATTCTGCAATGCAAATTCATGGCGCTGTGCCTATTGCAAAGTGTGCAAACCGGCTGCGCAATTTTGTCGCATTCTCCTCTTTTTCCGGCATGTTTTTTTCTTCTGCCGGAAAATCTAAGTCAAAATATTGTAAATTTCCGCTGAAAAAGCTGGACAACCTTCCTAAAAAATTGTATAATAGATTAGAACGTTGGGAATTGTCTTTTTGTAAGCAGGCATTCCCGGCAGAATTACACAAAAATACACTTAAAATCCGATCAGGAGGCCCTACATGAACGAACAGGAAATCAAAGAGCAGCTTTGCGATATCTGCCATAAAATGTGGCAGTTGGGATGGGTTGCGGCAAATGACGGAAACGTCTCCGTAAAGCTGGAAGACGGCACCTTTTTTGCTACCCCCACCGGCATGAGCAAAAGTTTTATTACACCGGATAAATTGGTACGCATCAATGAAAAAGGAGAAGTGCTGGAAGGTGCACCCGGCCTGCGTCCTTCTTCCGAAATCAAAATGCATTTGTGCTGCTACCGGGAACGTCCGGATGTGGGCGCTGTTCTTCATGCCCATCCTCCGGTGGCAACCGGATACGCCGTTGCCAACAAAGCACTGGACGAATACACTATGATCGAATCTGTGATTGCAATTGGTTCTGTTCCGGTAACGCCCTATGGAACACCTTCCACCGACGAAGTGCCGGAGGCAATCAAGCCGTATTTGCAGGAACACGATGTGATGCTCCTGCAAAATCACGGTGCCCTGACTGTAGGCGCAGATTTGATTACTGCATACTACCGTATGGAAACACTGGAATTATTTGCAAAAATTTCCCTGAATGCCCACCTGCTGGGTGGCGCACAGGAAATCTCCCGGGAAAACATCGACCGGCTTTGCAGCATGCGCGCACAGTACGGTGTCACCGGAAAACACCCCGGCTGTAAAAAATACCCCAACGGACAGAACTAAGCTGTGAAAGCAATTTATATTTTTGCCAAGACAAGCTTTGTAATACATGCAAGCACAGGAGGACTCGATTATGCTGAAACATATTCCTGCAATTTTAACACCGGATCTTCTGAAAGTATTGATGGAAATGGGACACGGTGATGAAATCGTCATTGCAGACGGAAACTTTCCCGGTGCCGCCATTGCAAAAAGGCTTATCCGTCTGGACGGACACGGCGTTCCGGAGGTGCTCCGGGCAGTGCTGCATTTTCTGCCGCTGGATTCCTATACCCCTAAACCGGTGGGTCTAATGGAAGTCGTTCCCGGGGATCCGGTAGTCCCTGCAATCTGGGAGACATACCGAAGCATTCTTTCTGAAGAAGAGCCGGAGCACAGCGAAATCGAATATATCGAACGGTTCGCTTTCTATGAACGAGCCAAAAATGCCTATGCTGTCATTGCAACCGGTGAAACCGCAATTTATGCCAACATCCTTTTGAAAAAAGGCGTTGTTCTTCCGGAGGATGCATCATGAAGCGGTCTGTACTGGCGCTGGACTTCGGCGCTTCTTCTGGCCGTGCCATTCTGGCCACCTATGACGGCACTGCCATACACCTGCAGGAAGTACATCGCTTTGTCAACGAGCCACTTCTGGAGAACGGCCATCTGTTCTGGAATGTCCCGGAACTGATGAATCAGCTGGAAATCGGGCTGCAAAAAGCATTTCTGCTGGATTCCTATGAAAGTATCGGCATCGACACCTGGGGCGTGGATTACGGCTTGTTGGATAAGCGAGGCGTACTTCTGGAAAATCCGCGGCACTACCGGGATGGCCGTAGTGCCGGCTATCCGGAAAAGCTGGGAAAGGTTCTCCCCCTTTCCGAACTGTACCGGCGCACCGGCACACAGATCATGGATATCAATACTCTGTTTCAGCTGATGCAGCAGAAGGATGCCAAAGAATTAAAAGCCTGTGACAAGCTTCTGCTGATGCCGGATCTTTTCGCGTATTTTCTGACCGGAAGCATTTCTGCTGAACGCTCGATTGCCAGCACAACGCAAATGCTGTCCGCGCAAACCGGAAACTGGAATACAGAGCTGTTGGAACAGCTTGGCCTTCCTACTGCCCTGCTGCCGCCTTTGACTGAGAGCGGCAGTGCGAAGGGGGCGCTGTCTGAAGCGGTTCAGCAGCGGCTCACGTTGCCGCCGATTCCGGTCACCGCAGTGTGCGGCCACGATACCCAGTGTGCTGCCTTTGCCGCACCGGCCAAAACAAAGCCGTTCGTCTTTTTAAGCTGCGGCACCTGGTCGCTTTTCGGCACCATTCGGGATACGCCCATCTTGACAGAGCAAGCCGCTGCAATGGGGCTTTCCAACGAAATCGGGTACGATCAAAAAGTCACCTTCTTAAAAAATATCATCGGCCTCTGGCTTATCCAGGAGGCACGCCGGGAATATATCCGGCAGGACAAGCCGTTCTCTTTTGCTGAAATCGAAAGGATGGCCGCAGAAAGTCGGGAGCCTGCCTGCTATATTGACCCGGATCACGCAATGTTTACACCGCCGGGGAATATTCCAGAGCGTGTGCAGCAATTTTGTCAGGCCACCGGACAGCCGGTTCCGCAGAGTCCGGGGGCTGTCTTCCGCTGCATTTACGAAAGCCTGGCGCTGAAATACCGCAGTGCACTGGATGATCTGGAAACCTGCACCGGCGAAACATATCCAGTCATTCATCTGGTGGGCGGCGGCGCAAGAGATCACCTGCTCTGTCAGCTGACTGCAACCTATTGCCAGCGGCCTGTCGTTGCCGGCCCGGTAGAAGCTACCGTCTATGGAAACGCCGCCATTCAGCTGCTGTCTCTGGGAGCGATTGCTTCTCCGGAAGAAGCGCGGCGCTGTATTGCAGCATCTGAAACGCTTCCAATTTATACACCTGGAACATTTCCGGTACGTGCTTATCAAAAATATCAGAAACTATTCGGCAAAAGCCGAATTTATGAAGTGAGGTAATCAACATGTATCCAAAAATCGGAATCCGTCCTGTCATTGACGGCAGACAATTCGGTGTAAGAGAAGACCTGGAACAGCAGACCATGCACATGGCCAACGCTGCAAAGGATCTGATCGAATCCAATCTCCGTTATCCGGACGGCACAAAGGTTGAGTGCGTCATTGCTCCCACTACAATTGGCGGCGGCGCAGAAGCATACGAATGCGAAACATTCTTTCAGACACAGAATGTCTGCGCTACCCTGTCTGTGACACCGTGCTGGTGCTACGGCAGCGAAACCATGGATCTCAATCCGCTGACCATAAAGGCAGTCTGGGGATTCAACGGTACAGAGCGCCCCGGCGCTGTCTATCTGGCCGCCTGCATGGCAGCTCATGCACAGCGTGGTTTGCCGGCATTTTCAATTTACGGCCATGATGTACAGGATAAGGACGACACTTCTGTTCCGGCAGATGTCCGGGAAAAAATCCTGCGCTTTGCAAAGTGTGCCATTGCTGTCGGCGTAATGCGGAATAAAGCATATGTAGGACTGGGCGGCGTTTCCATGGGAATTGCCGGCTCTTACTGCAATTCCGATTTCTTCCAGAAATATCTGGGCATTCGGGCAGAATGGGTTGACCTGACAGAAATTCTCCGCCGGATTCACCTGGGGATCTATGACCACGATGAATTTGAAAAAGCGCTGGCCTGGGTTAAGGAAAATTGTCCGGAAGGCTATGATGTCAATACCGAAGTGCCGGAGGATCCGGAAATTGATCCGTTCCAGATCAAAAAGCCGCGGACTGCCGAGGAAAAGGCAAAGGAATGGGAATTTATTGTCAAGTTCACACTTATTGTACAGGATATCTTCTTCGGAAACCCCAAGCTGCTGGAAATGGGCTGGAAGGAAGAAAGCCGCGGACGCAATGCGATTCTGGGCGGTTTCCAGGGACAGCGCATGTGGACAGACTGGCTCCCCAACGGCGATTTTACCGAGGCCATTTTAAACTCCAGCTTCAACTGGAACGGGAAAAAAGAGCCTACCATTCTGGCAACAGAAAATGATGGCCTCAACGGCACCGCTATGCTGTTCGGAAAGCTTCTGACCGGAACAGCAACAATTTTTGCAGATGTCCGCACCTATTGGAGCCCGGATGCTGTAAAGCGCGTTACTGGTGTTGCACCTACCGGAAAGGCCTCCAACGGCTTTATTCACCTGATTAACAGCGGCGCTGCCGCACTTGATGGAACCGGTGCCTCCAAAAATGCAGACGGAACCGGTGTTATGAAGCCCTGGTGGGATGTCACTGACACCGATATTCATGCAATGCTGAAAGCCACTGACTGGGCACCGGCCAACCTGGGCTATTTCCGCGGCGGCGGATTTTCCTCCCATTACCGCACCCGTGCAGAAATGCCGGTAACCATGATTCGTCTGAATATCCTCAACGGCACACAGCCTCTGCTGCAAATTGCAGAAGGATACACCGTGGACCTTCCGGATGAAATTCACAATCCCCTGGATGCCAGAACCGACAAAACCTGGCCGACCACATGGTTTGTGCCCAATCTCACCGGAGAGGGCGCATTTGCAGATGTGTATCATGTTATGGCAAACTGGGGTGCGAACCATGGCTGCCTGGCATACGGCCACATCGGCGCCGATCTGATCACACTGGCAAGCATGCTGCGGATTCCGGTTTCCATGCACAACGTACCGGAAAACCGGATCTATCGGCCGCACACCTGGAGTGCATTCGGCACCAAGGACCTGGAAGCCGCAGACTACCGTGCCTGCGAAGCTTACGGCCCGATTTATCAATAAGCAGAATCCTGCTGCAAGCTCTTGCAGCCTGCGCAGATTCTATATCAATTCAGTTGCGTAAAGAAAGCCGCCTTTGGGATGCACCCCGGAGGCGGCTTTCCTTTTCCCCATGATATACAGCGTCAGAAAAAATCGGAAAAAGACAAGTTTTGTCGAACATATTGCAGCAGATTTCATAGTATGCTATAATGAATTGTTCAATCAGAAAGGAGCTATGTATTCTGCAAAAGCAATCGTCTCAAATGCTTGCCGCGGCAATGCTAACATATGCATCTCTGCGGCAAAACTCGCCGGACTGCACCGCGGCTGTCTCCGGCATGGTGCGAACTGCATTCACCCGAAAGAAGGCCCTGCCGCAATCTGCTGCACCGCAAACGTTTCCGGATTTGACACTGCATTTTCTGCCGGGTAAGATTTCACAGCATACCATGCAGCTGCCGACAGCGTAACCAAAACACATTTTTCGGAAAAAAACATCTTTCCATCTGTCCGGAAACTGCAAGAGCACCTTATGGAAGTATTACCGCTTCCATAAGGTGCTCTTTTTAAAGCGCTGTTCCGCTTTTATTTCTTCTTTAGCTTTACCATCTGATACACAAAGACCTCTACAATAATCAGTCCCAGAAGCGATGCCCCTAATATAATCACTAACTTTACAGGGAATCCGCTTGCTGCGGCTGTATCCGTTTCTTTTTCTGGATTTGTATGCTTTTGTGTCTTTGTATTTGCACTTGTATTTGCATCCGCCTGATCACCGGTATCTGCGTCCTGCTCCTGCTGTCCCATCGCACCGGACGATGCGCTGACAACAATGCCGCCGTTGCTGTCACACAGGAATCCAGTCAGCCATGCCAAAGGTGCGTTCCAGTTAATGGTACACTCATTGACAGACCAGGCTTCAATATGATCCATATAGCACTTTGCCGGTGCAATTTCTCCTTTTTTCCAGCCGCTGCCTTTTACCCAGGGATCCTGCATGCCGGAATTCGGGCCGCCCACCAGTACACCTGCCGGCGCAGTGGGAAATGCTTCGGCAATCTGTCCGGCCCAGTATCGATGGTGGGGATACATGACCGCATGCGTGCCATAGCCGGTCACATAGGACACATCCATAGGATTGCATCCCAGAAGATAATCTGCCGCAGACATCACGCCATCCAGATACTTCTGCTCTCCGGTCAGATCGTAGGCGCAGGCCAACACCACTGCATTATCCGCCACAAAGGAATTAGAACCCCAGACATAGCCGGTATCACTGTCGGAATTGCTGAGTGTGCTCTGCCCGAACGGCTGGCCATAGCCCTGCTCCGATTCGCGCTGGAGATGTGTATCCGCTGCATCAGAAACCGCTTTTGCTGCATCAGATGCGATTGTCTTGTCCTGACACTCTCCAAACAATGCCAGAGAAAGCGTTCCCAGTGCCGCTGTATTGCCCCAGTCAAAGCTTCCCGGTGTATCCACATCTTCTCCTCCGGAAAGCGTCACCGGAACTGAGAGATAATGTGCAGATGCTTTCAGATCCTTCAAATAGGAAGCATCCCCTGTGGTCAGATACAGTTCACAAGCCGCCCAATAAAATTCATCCGTTGCATCATCGTCCCCATACGGGCCGCCGCCTATGGACTGATCCAGAGGCGCATACAAATCCGGATGCTTCTTTGCCGCTGCATAAGCTTTTTTCGCCGCATCCAGGCACTGATCTGCAAAGGATTTATCGTAGGTTTCCCAGAGACGCGCCGCCTGTGCACCGCAGGCAGCCAGATTCAGTGTCGCACAAGTCGTGGGCGGTTTTATAATCCGCTCTTCGGTATCATCTGCCGGTGCCATTCCCAGTGCAGTCCACTTGATATCATGCACCTTATGGTACACCATATCCTGATATTCGCCGTCCTGGACAATCATTTTCAGCATCCATTCCATTTCCCACCGTGCTTCGTCCAGAAGATCGGGATAGGAATTGTTCTGCTCCGGAAGATGCATTGTGCCGTCTGCATAGGCCGCCTCAGTTCCATTTTTCACGGCGCGCTCATACTGGTTTTGCATCATCCAAAGGGCAATGCCGCCATTAACAACATATTTGCCGTGATCTCCGGCATCATACCAGCCACCGGTTACGTCCTGTGTGCCGCCATTGCTCTGTAAATCGTTCCAGTCGGTTGTAATCCGTGCCACATCACTGGAATGCCCTGCCGCGTGTGCCAGCGCATCTGCATCCCCGGAGGTAATGTATTGGCTCTCTACCTCTATGCCGCTGCGGTTCTGATAGAAGTAATTCAGTGCATCATACAGCATACCGGAATAGGTTTCTGTTCCGCCAATGGTAAATTCCCGGCTTACCGCATCCCCTGCTTTTAAGGTATAGGTTCCCTCTGTTGTCACCTCAGAAAAGTCCAGTCGGTGTACCTGATCTCCGGAATCCGCATCTTCTCCCATAGGCTCTGATGTGCCGGTGTACACCTCTTCCCCGTTCAGATCCAGCAGAGAGAAGGAAACGCCATCCTTTTCCGAAGAAATCAGCGTGGCTTCCTTGGCACCATCTGCAAAATAGCCCACCTGGTTTGTCACAATATCAGCCCGTTCCCAGGTGTTGGCCGGTACATAGTCATTTTCATCGCTGTCCTTGCAAATCAGAGACATATTGTCAAACGTGAAAACAGTTCCTGCCGGAACAGTATCTCCACCGATATGAAATGCCCACTCTACTTCTGCGGTTCGGTTTGCCGTAAAAGTGCCTTGAAAGGAAACGGTCTGATTTGCAGTCAGATTCTGCACATTCCAATAGGAATCATACTGCCCGTCATCCGGATTTCCATGCCAGTCCTCGGTGAACGGCTCTGCCATATCTCCGATTTTTGTATAGTATGTACAGTTGTTGCTGGCCGTGATTTCATAGGCCACCTCGTAGGTGCATCCGGACACCAGCTTCAATCCTCTGTGCCGGAACTGACAATCCCAGCGGTCTTCTCCGCCGTTTGAGGCACCGCCTGGATTGACAATTGTAATTTCATACTTTCCGTCCCGAATCTCAAATTCCATTTCTCCCGGCGCAGATTCGCACACATGCCACGGCAGTCCTGCACCATCCTCAAAGTCCGTCTGCCCCAGCTGCTGTCCGGCAGACACCGGCATCACACAGTTTCCCAGTACTGCCAGACACGCCGCGATTGACAGAAACTGCACACCAAATTGTTTCATTACAAACGCCTCCTCATGATTTTACTTTGTCATTACTATATCATATTTTGATCAATTTGTAAATACAAAATCGCGGATGTCCACTTTTTTTCATGTATTTTTTGAAGTTTCCTGCAAAATACTTGACAGAATCCTCGAAATCTCGTATAATGAAAGAATCGCTATGGAATCGTCAAAGGAATTTATATCGGAGTAACTGCGTATGATGGATTTATCCTATTTCTATATCATACGCAAATTTCCTATCCATTTCAGATGGGCACAGATCAAAGGAAGAAGGTGCATGACAATATGACAGGAATCGCTCTGGAAGGCGGTGCAGAACGCTGTTCTTTTTCAGCCGGTGTTCTGGATCAGCTCATGGAATGCGGTTTCACTGCTTCTGCTGTTTCCGGCACCTCTGCCGGTGCCGGATGTGCAATCAACTATCGTTCCGCGCAGACTGGCATCTCTCTGGAAATGATGAAAATGTCCCGGAAAAACCGCTACTTTGGATTGCAGCATATGGCGCAGACCGGGCGCTTTGTCAATCTGGACGATATGGTAGCACGCTATGCCCTGCAAATTGATTTTCCCACTTATTTTTCTTCTGCAACTTCCATTGATTTTACGGCAACCTGCTGTGAAAGCGGACTGCCGGCACATCTGAGTGGAAATCACTCCAAGCGGCAGCTTTTGACTGCATTAAAGGCCTCCTGTGCACTTCCGATTATTTGTCAGCCAGTGGAAATTGACGGGCTGCATTATGTAGATGGCAGCATTGCAGATCCGATTCCGTTTGCGCATCTGCTGGAAAACGGATGCAGCAAGGTTCTGGTCATTCTCACTGGTAGAGAAGACTGCCGCCCTACAGACTACCGAAAATTAAAACCGCTTCTCTGGAAGTACTATAAAAAATCTTATCCGAAACTATATCATGCGATTCTCAATCGGATTTCTCTTTATGAACAAAGTGTACATGCCATGCAAAGGGCAGTGGCAGAACAGCGTGTTTTCGTAATTCGCCCGCAAATACGCCCCATTCCCCTTTTTACACAGCGGCATGACAAAATTGATGTCTATTATCAGCACGGCAGATCGCTGGCAAAGGCCTGCTGGCCGGCCATCTGTGACTGGCTGCATGCGGACATTTTATCTGCCGCGGCAGAATTCCAGGAAATTCCTGCGACAAACACTTGCTTTACCACACAAACTGCCCTTCAGATATTTTAACTTATCATGACAAAAGGCTTCTCACCTATGATTTTGGGTGAGAAGCCTTTTTTGTATGCGTCTTGTTCCCATAAAAACACTGCCAGACAAGCACTCTTACATAGGATACAGCAAAATTTTCCGAAAAGACACAGGCATATTTAGAACCTGTCTTCATAAGAAATATATGTGGATTTTCGAGCATAATTTTGTTGCAGACAAGGCGAAAATGCGCAGGCGGGCTGTCGCCCGGCAAGTATTTTTTACGCAGTATGCAGCACAATTTGCCGAAAAGACACGTGTATACGCTTGTGAAGACAGGTTCTAATATTCCACACCGCGCCGTGCTGCAATTCCCTTCTGATAAGGGTGCTTCCTGCAAACCATTTCGGTTACGTAGTCCGCGCGCTCGACAAATACAGCACCGGGATTTCGGCCGGTCATTACCACTTCCAGATGCGGCGGCCGATATTCCAGAAATGCCAGCAAAGCAGATTCCGGCAAAAAGCCACAGGAAATACAGGAAAATACTTCATCCAAAATCAGCATCTGCACAGATCCTTTTTCAACAGCCTCTGCCAGCTGTTGAAACATTGTCTGATACCATGCGGCGGCAGCATTTTTTTCCGCATCTGTCATCTGAAACGAAAACTTTGCAGACGGATACGTTTCCCACAAGTGCACACCTGGAAGCATATGCAGCGCTTTCCGCTCTCCTGAGGTGTCCTGCTTCATGAACTGCACTACAAGCACTGTTCCATTTTGGCCGACACAACGTACTGCCAGCCCCATTGCCGCTGTTGTCTTTCCCTTTCCTTCGCCGCAGTAAATGTGTATCAATCCGTACATGTTACCTCCTTATACTCCAAGAAGCACTTCGCGGTTGGTTCCGTAAAAAATATCCTCCCGGCCGCTGATTTTCTCACAGAACCGTTTCAGATAATCCCAGTGATTTTTCCCTTCCAGCTCATAGCTGTGTCCCCAGATGTAGAAAATCTGTGGCTCTGTCGGATCGGAATTCAGAAACTGCTCTGCCAGCTGGAACAGCTGCGGATCATCGTGGTGACAGGTCGGCTGAAATTGCAGCAAATCCGCTTGCAGATCAAACCGGTGGGTGCTGACCACGCCGCGGCCATAGCGCAATCCCAGTTTGCGGACTTCTTCCAGTACGCGTTCCTGATAACCACCGTAAGCATACGCCATGCCGACGGGACGCGTCCCGAAAATCCGTGTAATTTCAGCTGCGTCCTTTCCCAGTTCCTCTTGAATCTCCGCCACAGAAAGCTCTGTCAGATTTTGATGCAGACGGCCATGCACTGCAATTTCCTGTCCGGCATAATCCTTCTTGTGCTCTTCCAGATTCAGCCGGTGCACGCAGAGGTCGCCGTACTGCCAGGTTCCGTGATTATAGTCCAGGCCTGTATTCAGGTTAAATGTTCCCTTTAACCCATAATCGCGCAGAATCTGCAAAAGCGGCAAATCCTGCTCAATGCCATCATCATAGCTGAATGTGATTGCCTTTCGATACTGTTTCTTCCAATCCATTTTTGATCTCAACTTCCTTTCCGATTTCCGCTTCCTGTACAGCCATCCATTTTGGCGGCACGGCCGGACAGTCCATATGCGGTTTCATGGCACGCAGTTCCACAAAGCACCCGCATTTCCGGCACATTCCCTGATACAGATGCTCGCAGCTGCGGCATTGTTCCAGCCGCGCCTTATATACCGAATCTGCGACGCGCTTTTCCGGGGGATATGCCGCAATATAGGCTTTCAGATGCAACAGATAGTCCGTTTCTTCCATGTCCGCTAGCAGGCACTTCCGGCAAAACTTTTTTTCTTCCATCATGCAAACCGAACAGAAACCACAGAACACCGCGGCACTGTCAGAATGGTTTTGCCGCATTGCTCGGTGTATCCGTGATAAGGCTTCAGTTCCACTGCAGGCACTTTTCCAAAGTCATTGTATGCCTGCGGTTTTTCGGCTGTAATAATCTGTGCTTCCAGTACACCGTCTGCATTGATTTTCAGCGCACAGTCATCCGATAAAGAGCAATTGGAGATGGTCACAAACATCGTGCCGTCTGTTCCCTCTGTTACTGAGTCGGACAAAGCAGGCACTTGGCTTTCCTCCGTTCCGGCCGTAAATCCGGAAAGGGAGGCAGACAGCAGCGTAGCATCCTGATGCGGTACAAACATCCGAAACACCTGATATGTCGGTGTCTTTACCAGCTTAGCTCCATCTGTCAGAAGAACCGCCTGCAATACATTGACCGCCTGTGCCAGATTCGCCATTGCAACACGCTTGCACTTCTGGTTAAACAAGTTCAGGTTGCATGCTGCAACAATGGCATCCCGCATGGAGTTCTGCTGATACAAAAAGCCAGGATGCGTACCGGGTTCTACATCATACCAGCAGCCCCACTCATCTACGATCAGCTTTATGTTTCCGTCCGGATCATAGCGATCCATAATTTCGCTGTGTCGGTCAATCAGTTCTTCCATTTTCAAGGTTTCTGCAATAGTCTGGTAATATTCTGCATCTGTAAAATCTGTAGCCGAGCCTTTCTTCTCCCAGTTGCCGGACGGAACTGTGTAGTAGTGCAGCGCTATGGCATCTGTGTACCACGGCTTGAGTTGCTCCATAATTTTCTCCGTCCAGTGATAATCGCCTGCATTCGGGCCGCAGGCCACCTTATACAGCGTATTGCCGCTGTAGTTTTTGCAGAATGTCTGATAGCGCCGGTACTCATCTGCATAGTATTCCGGACGCATATTGCCGCCGCAGCCCCAGCTTTCATTGCCAATTCCAAAAAACTTTACGTGCCACGGTTTTTCCCGGCCGTTTTTGCGGCGCAGATCTGCCATAGGAGAAACACCATCAAACGTCATGTATTCCACCCATTCCGCCATTTCCTGGACGGTTCCGCTTCCCATATTGCCTGCAATATACGGCTCACAATGCAGCAGTTCACACAAGTCCAAAAATTCATGAGTACCAAAGCGATTGTCTTCTACCACACCGCCCCAGTTGGTATTCACCATCTTTTTCCGAGAAGCTTTTTCACCAATACCATCCTTCCAGTGATATTCATCGGCAAAGCAGCCGCCGGGCCACCGAAGCACCGGAACATGGATTTCCTGTAATGCTTCCAGTACATCCTTTCGAATTCCGTGAACATTCGGAATTGCAGAGCCCTCTCCCACATAAATTCCGTCATAGATACACCGTCCCAGGTGCTCTGAAAAATGACCATAAATATGACGGCTGACAATTCCGCATTTCTCTTCCCGGTTGATCTGTAACACGGCTGTTTTCATGGCATCCTCCTTTTTTATCGAAAACATGTTCTTAGAACCTGTCTTCACAAGCGTATACAAGTGTCTTTTCGGCAAATTTTGCTGC
>ERZ791840.88-NODE-88-length-71472-cov-3.868183_pt1 | contig 71472 bp, 57 predicted proteins | sample MGYA00510291_ERZ791840 | MGnify/ENA primary metagenome ERZ791840 (study PRJEB30046, sample SAMN00715256) | human gut metagenome | study: EMG produced TPA metagenomics assembly of the A metagenome-wide association study of gut microbiota in type 2... | reverse complement strand
GCGATTATTTGTAACAATAAATCCAATCACTTTATTAGCATACAGCTTTTTTTAACAAATACTCTTAAGTTAACGACATTGCCCGTTTTACGGGTGGGGGGGGGCGACTGGCGCTCGGCACATACAGATGTCCGCTCGCAAAAACATGCAAGCATGTTTTGTGCTTCCCGAACACTATATGGCTGAACTGTTGCGTTAAAGTCTTAAGATTCTCTAAAAATCTTGACAAATACGGCGCTTATGTCTATAGTATGTGGTAGTTATTTTAAGGTAAAGGTATTGATGAAGAGGAGTACATTATTCCAACCGCCAGAGAGAACTGCCCGGAGAATTTAAGGAAGCTTTGCAGGAGATTGAGCAAAAGATGAAGAAGATCCGGCTGAAAGGCAGTTTCGGAAAAAGGATGATGGAAGGTAGCTTCTGAACCGGATGATTGAACGATTGAAGTAGGTTATCCCGGAGTAGTTCCCGTTATAGAATGTGAGAGATATATGTGTGACAGCATATATGAAATAAGGTGGTACCGCGGAGAATTCGCCCTTTACAGATGTAAAGGGCGTTTTTTGTTGCCAAGCATGCGATAAAACAGTCCGGTGGACTGTTTTGAGTATCGGCGGCTGGTCAAAGTCGGGTTTGTCCGAAATTTTGGCGCGTGCAAAGTGCCAAGCCCCTCACTTATGAGGGGCGGAGAGTTGAAGTGGGCTTGCTCACTTTGTTCAATAAAATGAGGGAAAGCAAAGAAAGGAAAAAAGAATGAGCAAAGAACTGGCAAAGACATATGATCCGAAAGCGATCGAAGAAAAATTATATGAGAAGTGGTGTGAAAACAAATATTTTCACGCTGAGGTTGACAGGAGCAGAAAACCGTTTACAACGGTGATGCCGCCTCCGAACATTACCGGAAAACTTCATATGGGTCATGCGCTTGACAACACATTGCAGGATATCCTGATCCGTTATAAGAGAATGGAAGGCTACAATGCGTTATGGATTCCGGGAACGGACCATGCGGCTATCTCTACAGAAGTAAAAGTTACGAATCAGCTCAAAGAAGAAGGTATTGATAAGAAAGAACTTGGACGGGAAGGATTCCTTGAGCGTACATGGCAGTGGAAAGAAGAGTATGCCGGAACAATCGAGAATCAGCTTAAGAAGCTCGGTATTTCCTGCGACTGGGACAGAGAGCGTTTTACGATGGATGAGGGATGCTCGAAAGCGGTTGAAGAAGTATTTATCAAATTATATGAAAAAGGATATATTTACAAAGGATCAAGGATCATCAACTGGTGTCCGAAATGTAAGACATCTCTTTCAGATGCAGAGGTAGAGCATGAAGAGCAGGAAGGACATTTCTGGCATATCAAATATCCGATCGTAGGAACAGACCGTTTCCTTGAGATCGCGACAACGCGTCCGGAGACGCTTCTTGGAGATACGGCGATCGCGGTACATCCTGATGACGAGAGATATCAGGATATTATCGGCAAAAACGTGATCCTTCCGCTTGTAAACAGAGAGATCCCGATCGTGGCGGATTACTATGTAGACAAAGAGTTCGGAACAGGAGCGGTAAAGATCACTCCGGCACATGACCCGAATGACTTTGAAGTAGGAAAACGTCATGATCTGGAAGAGATCAATGTAATGAACGATGACGCTACGATCAATGAAAAGGGCGGAAAATACGCAGGTATGGAACGCTATGAGGCGAGAAAGGCAATCGTAAAAGATCTTGAAGAGCAGGGATATCTCGTGAAAGTTGTTCCGCATACACATGCAGTCGGAACACACGACCGATGCGGTACGACAGTTGAGCCGCTCATCAAACAGCAGTGGTTCGTGAAGATGGAAGAGCTTGCAAAACCGGCGATCGAGGCGCTCAAAAGCGGAGAATTAAAATTTGTGCCTGAACGTTTCGATAAGATTTATCTTCACTGGCTTGAAAATATCAAAGACTGGTGTATTTCCAGACAGATCTGGTGGGGACACAGAATTCCGGCATATTACTGTGACGAATGCGGAGAATTTGTCGTAGACAGACACGCTCCGGAGAAATGCCCGCATTGCGGATGCACGCATTTTACACAGGATGAAGATACGCTTGATACATGGTTTTCATCAGCGCTCTGGCCGTTCTCTACACTCGGCTGGCCTGATAAGACGGAAGATCTTGATTACTTCTATCCGACAGACGTGCTTGTGACAGGATACGACATCATTTTTTTCTGGGTGATCCGTATGGTATTCTCAGGATATGAGCATACAGGAAAATCTCCGTTCCACACAGTACTGATCCACGGACTTGTAAGAGATTCACAAGGCCGAAAGATGAGTAAGTCTTTAGGAAACGGAATCGATCCGCTGGAGATCATCGACAAGTACGGCGCGGACGCACTTCGTCTGACTCTTGTTACCGGAAATGCACCGGGAAATGACATGCGTTTCTATAATGAGAGAGTTGAGGCAAGCCGTAACTTTGCCAATAAAGTATGGAACGCATCCCGTTTCATTATGATGAATATGGATGAAAATATTATTGACGAACCGTCTCATGATCTGTTTACTCCGGCAGACAGATGGATCTTATCGGCTGCGAATACGCTTGCAAAAGACGTGACGGACAATATGGACAAATTTGAGCTTGGTATTGCGGTTCAGAAAGTATATGACTTTATATGGGATGAGTTCTGCGACTGGTATGTAGAGATGGCAAAATTCCGTATTTACCACAAAGAGGAAGCTCCGGAGGCCGCAAACTGCGCTCTCTGGGTATTGAAAACTGTGTTGGCTCAGGGATTGAAACTGCTTCACCCGTTTATGCCGTTTATAACAGAAGAGATTTACGGGGCGCTCGTTCCGGAGGAAGAGTCGCTTATGATGTCCGAGTGGCCGAAATACAAAGAAGAGTGGAATTTTGCGCAGGATGAGTTTGTCATGGAACGCGTGAAAGCGGTGACAAGAGGCATCCGAAACATCCGTGCGGAGATGGACGTTCCGAACAACCGTAAAACAAACGTATTCATCGTCAGCGAAAAAGAAGAACTGACAAAAGCGATTGAAGGATTTAAACAGTCGGTAATGCCGCTTATGTTGGCGTCCGACATCATCGTGCAGAGCACAAAAGAGGGGATAGAGGACAATGCGGTATCCATCGTAGTTCCTGATGCGGTCGTATATCTGCCGCTTGAGGATCTTGTGGATTTCGAGCAGGAAAAAGAGAGACTTACAAAGGAAGAAGAGAGACTGAACAAAGAGATCAAACGTGCGAAAGGAATGCTTGCAAACGAGAAGTTCGTAAGCAAAGCTCCGGAGGCAAAAGTTCAGGAAGAGAGGGACAAACTCGAGAAATACGAGCAGATGCTCGCACAAGTAAAGGAGAGAATGGTAGGTCTTGGCTAATATAAAAGGTTTTTTTACAAAAGTCAGAAATCTGAAAAAAGAAGATATTAAGGAACACTTTAAAAAGAGGAAAGAACGCAGGCAGATGATCTTGGAAAAACGGCGCAATGGAAAGTTCGCCAAGAAGATGCAGCCGGTTTATAAGTGGATGAACCGGCTGTCTGTTCCGCTTCAGTTTCTGCTTGCATGTATCATTAACTTTTTCATCGAAGTCATCTCAAGACTTTCGTTTGGAGAGGCGTGGGCGTATCTTACAAAAACGCCGCTTGTGTTTTTGTATAATTCATGCATGATATTCGTTACATTTACGATCGTTTATCTGGTGCGAAGGCGTGTGTTTACAAGAATATTGCTCAGCGTGTTCTGGCTGTTTTTGGGAATCTGCAACGGATATCTGCTGACGAAGCGTGTAACCCCCTTTAATGCACAAGATTTGAAAGTCCTTTCAGACGCATTGGAGTTGACGGGAAATTATTTTAACACGTTTGAGCTTATTATGATCATTATCGGTGTGACCGCTTTGATCGTATGGGTCGTTTCGATGTGGAAACGGGGCGGACAGTACACAGGAAAGATGCACCGCTGGATCGCGCTTGGCGGAGTTGTCGCTTCCTTTGTCGGCTGTATGGCGCTGACAAATCTGGCGATTGACAAACGTGTCATTTCTAATTACTTCGGAAACATTGCGTTTGCATATGAAGATTATGGATTTCCGTATTGCTTCTCGGCAAGTTTGTTTAATACAGGGATCAACGAGCCGACAGGATATGGCAAAGAGACGATGGAGAAGATCAACGAAGAAGAAAAACTGACGAAAAGTTCGACGGGAAGATCGGAAGAACAGCGTCCGAATATTATTTTCGTACAGCTTGAGTCGTTTTTCGATCCGACAGAGGTAGAGTGGCTTCGCTTCTCCGAAGATCCGATCCCGAATTTGAGAAAAATGTTCAGCGAATATTCAAGCGGATACTTTAAAGTGCCGTCAGTCGGCGCGGGAACGGCAAACACAGAATTTGAAGTTCTCACAGGAATGAGTATGCGTTTCTTCGGACCGGGAGAATACCCATATAAAACATATGCAAAGACTCGTACGTTAGAGAGCGCGGCGTCTGCCCTTAAAGGGCTTGGATACGGCGCCGAAGCTCTTCATAATAACGGAGGAAATTTCTACAGCCGCGCCCAGGTATTTAACAACATGGGATTTGATCATTACACAAGTAAGGAGTTTATGAATATACTCCAGACAACGCCGAAAGGATGGGCGACAGACGATATTCTCGTTCCGAATATTATGGAGTCTATGGATACGACCGAAGGGCAGGACTTTGTGTTTACAGTCAGCGTAGAAGGTCACGGAGAGTATCCGACAGAAAAAGTGTTGGAAGATCCGGAGATCGTTGTAAGCGGCGTGGAAGATGAAGGCGAAAGAAATGCATGGGAATATTATGTAAATCTTGTCCATGCAATGGATGAATTTGCCGGAGATCTCGTACGCGCCGTGGAGGAAAGAAACGAGCCGACTGTACTTGTGTTCTACGGCGATCATCTTCCGACGATGAATCTGGAAGCAAAAGACCTAAAGAGCAGATATCTGTACAATACAAATTATGTTATATGGGATAACATCGGGTTAGAGAAAAAGGACGGAAACGTAGCGGCATATCAGGTGATGGCAGATGTGTTTGAAAGACTGGATATCCATGCCGGAACAGTATTCAACTATCATCAGCAGCGCCGCCATACGAAAAATTATCTGGCAGACCTGGAACTGCTGCAGTACGATATCATGTACGGCGATCAGTACGTTTACGCAGAAGAAGGCTCTCCGATGAAAGAAGGCCATATGTATATGGGCGTAAAAGACGCCGTGATCTCACAGGTGACAGAACAATATAATAAAACATACAGTATTTACGGAGAGAATTTTACGAAACAAAGTAAAGTATTTATTAACGGGGAAAAGCAAAAGACGACGTTTTTAAATAACACCCGTCTGGATCTGAAAGAGTCAAAACTTTCCGACGGAGACACGATCATGGTAGCGCAGGTCGGATCGAGCAATACGACGTTTCGGACGACGAAGACGTATAAGTATAACGCCGGAACGCTGACCGAGATGCCGCCGGAAAAAGATGCGCCGGAAAACGGCAGACAGGCGTTTGTCGTTGAGAAGGAAGAAAAAGAAAAATGACATACAGTGAAGCAGTAGACTATATACTGGACATTCCCAAATTTACAAAAAAAAATGATGCGGCACACACGAAAGCTTTTCTGAAAACGCTCGGAGATCCTCAGCGGAAAATGAGGATCATCCATGTGGCGGGAACAAACGGAAAAGGTTCTGTGTGCGCGTATCTGGACGGAATGCTCCGTTCGGAACAGAAACGAACGGGGCTTTTTACGTCTCCCCATCTTGTAAAGATCAACGAGAGGATCGTTATAGACGGACAGATGATTTCGGATGAAAGATTTCTCGAAGTATTTGAAGAAACGATGCAGGCAGTGGACAAGATGAAAGAAGCAGGGCTTTCTCATCCTACTTTTTTCGAGTTCCTTTTCGGTATGGCGGTGCTTGCATTTGCAGAAAGCGGCGTGGAATATGCCGTTCTTGAGACAGGACTGGGGGGAAGGCTTGACGCGACGAACGCCGTGGAATCTCCGGCGGCATCAGTGATCACTTCGATCGGTTTTGATCATGAACAGTATCTCGGAGATACGTTGGAGAAGATCGCATCTGAAAAAGCGGGCATTATCAAGCCTCATGTTCCCGTATATTATGCGCAGACGACGGGAGAAAGCGATTCGGTAATTGAAAAAGAAGCAAAAAAGCGCGGAAGTTTCTGTAAAAAAATAGGGAAAGATGCGTACGAAATTCTTGGAATCGAAGACAAACATATTGCATTTTCATGTTTGAATGATTATTATGGAACTACCACGTGGAAATTGAACAATATCGGTTTGTACCAGCCGCATAACGCATTGCTTGCGATGGAGGTGATGCGTGGTCTGTTCGGAGAAAACGGACATCCGCATTTATGGAAAGAGGCTCTTGAGGCGGTGAGATGGCGCGGAAGGATGGAAGAAGTTCTGCCCGGAGTATATGTGGATGGAGCACATAACATAAGCGCGGTCAAGGCGTTTGCAGAGACAGTGGAAAAGGCCGGGTTTGCAGATGCGGTTTTGTTTTCCGCGGTTCGGGATAAAGACTATGAAGAAATGATAAAATATCTCTGTGAGCATACAGAGGCGGCATGCTATATCGTGACGCAGATTGAAGACGCGAGGGGGACGCGGGCGGACGAACTGGGAGTAGTTTTTCGGAAGTACACCGACAAACCCGTCCGTGTGATCGGTTCGGTGAAGGATGCTTTTGAATATGCGGTGAGCAGCAGAAGAGGCGGCAATGTATACTGTCTTGGGTCGCTGTATCTGACCGGAATGATCGAGGGGTATCTCGGCAGCAGGGAAAACCAGATTCGGGGAGGTAGATAAAATGCTGGATTACGAAGAAGAATTAAAAAAATTCAAGCCAAGCCTTGAAGTGGATGATATTGAAAATGCGGTTTATCAGGAAGACTTGACGGATATGACCGATCTGTTAAAGCAGGTAATGGATCAGAAGAAGTAGAAAGATAATGGTGGGTATAAATGGAATATACGAAAAAGATCGTATATCAGTCAAACTACTGGTATAACGACGGTCTGAGAAAGGCGAAGATCCGCGATATGTCGGGAGCGATCATGTCTTTGCGGAAAAGTCTTCAGTTCAACAGGGAGAATATAGCCGCGAGAAATCTTCTCGGTCTCGTGTATTATGGGATCGGAGAAGTGCCGGAAGCTCTTGTGGAATGGATCATCAGCAAGAATTTAAAGTCCCGGGACAACATTGCGGATTATTACATTAAAAATGTTCAGTCGTCCGCCAAGGAGCTTGAGCAGATCGATCTTGCGATCAAGAAATACAATCAGTGTCTTACATATTGCAGACAAAACGGGGAGGATCTGGCGGCGATTCAGTTAAAACAGGTGATCGCGGCACATCCGACATTTTTAAAGGCGTATCAGCTTTTAACCTTGATCTATCTGCATACGGGGCAGTATTCTCAGGCGAGACAGACGATCAAGACGGCGAGAAAACTTGACACGACGAATGAGATCACTCTTTTGTATATGCATGAGCTGACAAAAAAGGGGAAAAAGAAAACAAAAGAAGAGAAAAAGAAAGAAGAAGCGGTTGAATACAGTTTTGGAAACGAGACGATCATACAGCCGAAGCATTCCAGATTCAGACAAGTTATGGCCCAGCTTGCGGTTGCCAATATCTTTATCGGAGCGGCGATCGGAGCGGCGATCATCTGGTTTCTTGTGGCGCCTGCCGTGAATCAGTCCAGATCTGAGCGGATGAACGATCAGATGAGAGAATACGCAGACGAGATCAAGTCGTTAGAAGCGCAGGTCAGCGCTCAGACGCGGACGCTTGACAATTACAGAGCTTCAGGCGAAGATGCGCAGGCGAATGCCGAGCTGGCACAAAAGACAGCGGAAGGCTATGAAAAACTGCTGAGTGTGGAAGGGCAGTTCCTTTCAAATGATTATGATGACGCCGCATTGGCAGATGCTCTTCTTGGGATTAGCAGAGACACGTTGAAACAGACAGGACAGGTCAAGTATGATGAGATAGCGGCTGCCGTTTATCCCGGAGCGTGTGAGGTGAAATTAGCAGAAGGAACACAGGCGCTGAATTCAGGTGATTATGCAGGGGCGATAGACCCCTTGTCTAAAGTTGTGCTCATGAACGAAGGATATAACGACGGGCAGGCGCTTTTGAATCTGGCGCAGGCTTATAAAGGAAGCGGAGATAACGAAAACGCGACAGTTTATTTCCAAAAAGTGATAGAAAAATACGCGGGTTCGGAATATGCCGCAGAAGCTCAGAGCGGACTTGATGAGATTACAAATGAAAATAATTAATACATTACGAAAGAAAAGGAGATGCCGGGAGGCATGTCCTTTTTTTGTATAGGCAACGAGCCAAAGTCCGGGCTTGCCCGAGACCTTGGCGACTGCTTACAATCCCGGAATGTGCCTTTTGGCACTTCCGGTGATTATATAGATTTTTGAATTTAAGATGCCGAAAAGGAGACGACGAAGCGATGGAATATCAGGTACAGGAAAATTGTCTGACGATTTATCTTCCGGCAGAAGTGGATCATCATAATGCGGAGGAGATGAAGCGTAAGGCAGATAAACTAATCGATCGAAATCACATTAAATACGTGATCTTTGATTTTGAAAATACAGATTTTATGGATAGTTCCGGTATCGGAGTTATTATGGGGCGATATAAAACGATTTCTCTGATCGGAGGAGAAGTGTGGGCGGTGCATACAAATGCACGCATCCGTAAAATACTGACTTTGTCAGGGGTGACAAAAATAATGCAGATCTATGAGGAGGAAGAAGAATGACACCTGCAAATGAAATGGAATTAAAGTTTGACAGCAGGTCGGCGAACGAAGGCTTTGCCCGCGTGGCGGTAGCGGCGTTTATGACGCAGTTGAATCCGACGGTAGAGGAGGTTGCAGATGTGAAAACCGCCGTGTCGGAAGCTGTGACAAACGTCATTATCCACGGATATGAAAAAGAAGTACGCAAAGTATATATCAAATGTATGATTGAAGAAAACATATTTACAGTGGAAGTGTGCGATCAGGGAAAAGGAATTGAGAATATCGAGGAGGCAATGTGTCCGATGTATACAACCAGACCGGATCAGGATCGGTCAGGTATGGGATTTGCGTTTATGGAGGCGTTTATGGACAGCGTGGAAGTAGAGTCTGAACTCGGGAAAGGAACGCGGGTGCGGATGAAAAAGGCAGTCGGAAAAGGCAGAGATATATGGACGACACAATCGCTTTGATCAGAAAGTCACACAGTGGGGATAAGGCGGCAAGAGAACAGCTTGTAAAAGAAAATGTCGGACTGGTGCACTGTGTCGTGAAACGTTTTCTTGAAAGGGGCGCGGAACGCGAAGACTTGTTCCAGATAGGGAGCATCGGCTTGCTTAAGGCGATCGATAAGTTTGATCTGACATATAATGTAAAGTTTTCTACTTATGCAGTTCCGCTTATTTCCGGGGAAATCAAGCGTTTTCTGCGGGATGACGGAATGATAAAAGTGAGTCGTTCGCTAAAAGAGATCGCTTATAAAAGCGTACAGGCAAGAGAACGTCTCATCAGTTCGCTGGGGCGCGATCCGACAATAGAAGAGTTATCAGAAGAAGTCGGAGTGGAAAGAGAAGAACTTGTACAGGCGATGGAGGCGGGATGCGAGATTGAATCCATTTACCGGCCGGTTCATCAAAAAGAAGGAAGCGAGATACGGCTTCTTGATAAATTAGAAGAAAAAGAGAAAAGAGAAGACAAGATCTTGGATCTGATCGTTCTCAAAGAACTTCTCGAGACACTGGATGAAGAAGAAAAACAGTTGATTTTTCTTCGGTATTTTGCTGATCGGACACAGAGCGACGTAGGAAAGATCATGGGAATTTCTCAGGTACAGGTGTCGAGATCCGAGAAACGGATCATTGAAAAATTAAGAAAAAAAGGAGGAAGATAAAAGAATCGTATAAAATCCGGCAAAGGCAGCATACTACAGTAAAAAGAAGTGGATTTACTGAAAAATGCAGTGAAAAGGAGTCGGATCATATGATGGAAGATGGAAACGGACGAAAAAAAGTATGGATTTGTCTGTCGATTGTCGTGCTTGCGGCGGTTGTAATCGGAGCAGTGTATTACATGAATATGCCGAAGGAACACTCGGAAGAAGGATTTTTAATCCGGAGAGAAAGCGAGGACTGTGCGGATGGCATCAGGGAAAACGCTCTATATTAAAGGTGATAGAGATGTGGAGGTGACTAAGCCGGATGTAACACTTGCAGATCTGCTTTCTATGGAGTGCTCCGATCAGTCGCTTCTTCCGAAGCTTAAAACAATGAAAATATTGAAGTTTAAGAAAACGGGCAATCAAAGATGTGTGATTTCGGTGCTGAAAATAATCGCATGTATCCACGGCCAATATCCGGATATGGAAGTGCAGAATCTGGGAGAAACAGATATGATCGTAACATACGAAGATCAGAAAACACCGTCTTATGCATGGCATCTTACAAAAACTGCCTTTGTGACGGCTGTGACATTTTGCGGGGCGGCATTTTCGATCATGGCGTTTAATAACGATGTAGATGTAACGCAACTGTTTGATCAGATTTATCATCTTGTCACCGGAAATAAGCCGGGCGGCATAACGATTTTGGAAATCGCATATTCTGCCGGGCTTATGATCGGTATTTTGATCTTTTTCAATCATTTCGGGAAACGCCGTTTTACAGTAGACCCTACGCCGATGGAAGTGCAGATGCGGGTGTATGAAAACGATATTCAGACAACGCTTATTGAAAATGCGGCAAGAAAAGAAAAAGAGATCGATGTCGGAAAAGGAGGCGGTATTCATGGGACAGGCGGCTGAGGTGATCGTGGAACAGCTTGTGCTGGCTCTTGTCGGATTGAGTGCAGGGGCGGCTGTGGCAGGCGGCTTATTTTCTTTTATCGTGGAACTCGGAGTGATCGCTGATTTTGCCGATCGGACACACACGGGAGACAAATTGCTTTTCTATGAAACATGTGTGGCGCTTGGCGGAATAATCGGAAATATCGTTTTTCTTTTTTACTCTTTTGCGCCGAATGCGGTATCGTTTGCTTCTGCGTCTTTTGCGTCCGGGGCGGTACAAGTTCTGTTTGGGATTTTTGCCGGGATTTTTGTCGGATGCTGGTCGATGGCGCTTGCGGAGATATTAAATGTTTTTCCGATCTTTATGCGCCGCGCGCGAATCGTCAGATACGCGTCTGTTTTTGTGATCGGCGCAGCCATAGGAAAAGGATTGGGAGCAGGATTGTTTTTCTTAAAAGGCTGGTAGAAGATGAAAGACAAGGCGGGATTTCAACAGGAAAATTATCTTGAAAGAGGCAGGGTTTTGGACTATCATTAATCTTAGTATTCTGAAAACAGGAAGCCCCTTGGCTTCAGACAATGGTAGTTCACTGCAGAAAGTCTGTCATATAGGGTGTATGAGATATTGTTTGGAAGATGACGATAGATTTAAGACACGGAAAGGAACGAAAACAGTATGCTTCAGATAAAAGAAATATGTAAGGAATACCGGACGGGAAGTCTTGTTCAAAAAGCGCTTGATAAAGTGAGCCTGAATCTGCGTGATAATGAGTTCGTGGCGATTTTAGGACCAAGCGGTTCGGGGAAAACGACGCTGTTAAATGTCATCGGAGGATTGGACAGGTATGACGGCGGAGACTTGATCATAAACGGGATTTCGACGAAGAAATACAAAGACCGGGACTGGGATTCGTATCGGAATCACACGATCGGTTTTGTGTTTCAAAGTTATAATCTGATCCCTCATCAAACACTTTTGGCAAATGTGGAACTGGCGCTTACGATTTCGGGAGTAGGCAAAGCGCAGCGCAGAGAACGTGCGAGACAGGCGTTGGAGAAAGTTGGCTTAGGCGAGCAGATCCACAAGCGCCCGAGTCAGCTTTCCGGCGGACAGATGCAAAGAGTTGCCATTGCAAGAGCGCTTGTAAATAACCCGGATATCCTCCTTGCCGATGAACCCACAGGGGCGCTTGACAGCGAGACAAGTATTCAGGTGATGGAGCTTCTTAAAGAGGTTGCGCAGGACAGGCTTGTTGTTATGGTAACTCATAATCCCGAGCTGGCGCAGCAGTATGCTACAAGAATCGTTGAGTTAAAAGACGGAAAGATTCGTTCGGACAGCGATGCATTTTATGTGGATGAAGAAACGGCAGACGTTCCGGAACATAAAAATATGGGGAAATCATCCATGTCGTTTCTGACGGCGCTTTCACTTAGCTTTCATAATCTCAAGACGAAAAAAGCGAGAACATTATTGACTTCTTTTGCCGGATCGATCGGAATTATCGGCATTGCGCTTATTCTCTCTTTGTCCGCAGGAGTGAATGACTACATAAAAAATATAGAAAGAGAAACGCTTTCCCAATATCCGCTTCAGATCCAAAGTACAGGATTTGATTTTACTTCGATGATGACAGGCGGGGAAGATTCGGAAGAAGTAAAAGCGGTGTCTGCGGGAACGGGAACATCTTCAAAAGAGCGGCGGGAAAAAGAAAATATATGGGTGATCGACATGGTCACGAATATGTTTTCGACAATGGATTCAAATGATCTGGAATCTTTGAAAAAGTTTTTAGACAGTAAAGAAAGCCGGATCGATCAATACACAAATGCAGTTGAGTATTCTTATCAGGTTGTTCCGCAGATCTATGCGCAAGACGGAGAGAAAGTCCGTCAGGTACATCCGGACCGCTCTTTCGAGGCGGCAGGGCTTGGTTCGTCTGTCGGCTCAAACAGTCTGATGTCTTCGATGATGAGTACAGACGTCTTTTATCAGATGCCGGCAGATTCCGATCTGTATAAAGATCAGTACGATGTGAAAGCCGGCAGGTGGCCGAAATCATACAATGAATGCGTGCTTGTGCTGACGTCCGGCGGAGGTATGAGCGACCTTTTGCTGTACACGCTGGGCTTAAGAGATCCGTTGGAGCTGGAAGAGATGGTTGCGGGATTCGTCGAGGAAGAGCAGATCGAAGTTCCGAAAGATTCAACTGTCTATACATATGATGATATTCTCGGAAAAGAGTTTAAACTGGTAAACAGTGCGGATTACTATGAGTATGACAACAGTTATCATGTGTGGAAAGATCGTTCGGGAGATCAGACGTACATGGACAAAGTTGTGAAAAATGCCGAGCCGATCCGGATCGTCGGCATCGTTCAGCCTGTAAAAGATGCAAACGGAGCAGCTTTGATGTCAGGCATCAATTATCCCGCTTCATTGACAAAACATGTCGCAGAAGAAGCGGAAAACTCAAAAATAGTCAAAGATCAGAAGGCAGATCCGAAACGAAACGTTCTTACAGGGGAACATTTCGGGACAGAAAATGTAAAGGGCAACGTTAATATGGATTCTCTGATTACGATCGACGAACAAAAACTTGCCCGGGCATTTGCATTTGATCAAAATGCCTTTTCGGGAATGCAAAAAACGGATGGTCTTTCTGAGATTTTCCGTTCTGCCGGAAGTTCAGTCAATCTTTCGGGAATGTTAGATCTAAGTAAGATTCAAGTTCAGCTTCCCGAACTGCCGCAGATGAATCTGGAAGAATTGCTGGGAGACCTTGATCTTACAGTTTCGCCGGAAGGATTTTTGCCGCTGGCAGAAAGCCTGACAGAAGGGTACGCAGAATATGCGGCCGCGCATCCGGAGGCGGACTATTCTGCGCTTGCACAACAGTTCGGACAATACCTTGGAACGCCAAAAGCGCAGGAAATCATACGAAGAAATATCAGTGAGATCATCCAGTCGGGCGGCGGGATGTCCGTGACGATGGAACAGCTTCAGGCAATGGTGAAAGAAATAGCGGAAGGATACGGAAAATTTATCGTTGAAAACGGCTATCAGGATCCGTCTAAGTTTGATGAATATTTGGCGGAATATATGCAGACAGAAGAAGCGAAAGCGATATTGAACCGATATGCAAATGAGATTTTCGGAGGTATTGCAGGTAATGTTCAGATTACCGCAGAACAGCTTCAGAAGCTTTCAAAAGAGCTCACGGAAGGGTATCTTCTCTATGTGGCGGAAAACGGGCTGGCTGATCCGACAAAGATCGGAGAGCATTTTATTGCATATTTAAAAACGGAAGACGGACGGCAAAGACTGTCTGACGGGATGAAAGGAATCGTAGACGCGGACAGTCTGGAACAGCAGATCACAGACGCGTTCGGTTCTTATATGAAAGGCGCGGTTTCCTCTTATGCGGGAGCCGTAGGAACAGCGGTTGAGAGGCAGATCACATCGGCTATGGAGCAGGTTATGAATCAGATGGCAGAAGGACTGCAGTTTTCTGTAGGACAGGCAATGACACAGATCGGAAGCAGTCTGCAAAATGCTATGCATGTAGATGAAGATGCGTTTGCCGAGGCGTTTCAGATGAATATGACAGGAGAGGAACTGGCAGAACTGATGATGTCTATGGGAGCAGCGAAAAATGCGACGTATGACAATAATCTCAAACAGTTAGGTTATGTTGATTTCGCTGTGCCGACTACGATTTCGATCTATCCGAAAGATTTTGAAAGCAAAGAAGAAGTCGTCAGAATTCTTGATGATTATAACAGAAAAATGGAAGAACAAGGAAAAGAAGAACAGGTTATCACATATACGGATATGGTCGGCGCGCTGATGTCGTCTGTGACACAGATCATAGACGTTATCAGTTATGTGCTCGTTGCGTTTGTAGCGATTTCCCTTATCGTATCATCGATCATGATCGGTGTGATCACCTATATCAGTGTTCTTGAGCGAAAGAAAGAAATCGGGATACTGCGCGCAATCGGAGCTTCTAAAAGTAATATTTCACAAGTATTTAATGCCGAGACGTTTATTATCGGTTTGTGTGCGGGCGTGATCGGGATCGGGATAACGCTTCTGCTTTTGATCCCGGGAAATGCTCTGATCCATCATTTGGCAGGAACGAATGACGTAAGTGCGGTTCTTCCGGTAATTCCGGCGATCATACTTATTATTCTCAGCGTAATACTGACGCTGCTCGGAGGACTGCTTCCGTCTAAAAAAGCTGCGAAAAGTGATCCTGTAACTGCCCTTCGGACAGAATAATTTCTTGCATAAGCAATCAAGACAGATAACCAATGCTTGCGGCTGTGTATGTATAGAAAATCTTGATATGAACTATAAAAGCGATGGAGAAGTGATTTTTGATTATGGAAAATAAAATTGTCATACAGAATTTTGGACCGGTAAAAGAGGCACAGATTAATTTGAATAAAAAATTTCAGATATTTATAGGCGCTCAGGCTTCCGGTAAAAGCACAATTTGCAAGGTGGTATATTTTGTTCAAAATATAGAAGAAAATATATCTTTTGTCTAAAGAACGGATGCCATATTACAAAAAGAAATACCGATAAGATATGAGGTGGAAGAAAAATGAAAAATTTAATCTTTAGTTTAAATGCGACAGTACCGGTTTTCCTGTTAATGGCGCTTGGGTTTCTCTTTCGGAAACTCGGATGGCTCGACGAAGTATTTGCATCGAAAATGAATCAGTTCGTCTTTCTTGTGCCGCTTCCGCTTCTTGTGTTTGAAGATCTTGCATCTGTCGATTTTCAGAAAGTGTGGAATTTAAAATTCGTTTTATTTTGTTTCTTCGTGACTCTTGCAAGCATTGCTCTTGCCGGTATACTTTCGTTATTATGGAAGGACAGGGGAATAAGAGGAGAGTTTATACAGGCGTCATACAGAAGCAGCGCGGCGCTTCTTGGGATCGCATTCATCCAAAATATATACGGAGATGCGGGTCTGGCGCCTCTTATGATCATCGGAAGCGTGCCGTTATATAACATGATGGCAGTCGTCGTCCTGTCCTTCTTTCAGCCGGAACAAAGAAAACGAGATAAGTTGTTATGGAAAAAGACGCTGAAAGGGATCGTGACCAATCCAATCATAATCGGCATAGCCGCAGGTCTTTTCTGGTCGGCGCTTCGGATACCGATGCCGTATGTAATAGAAAAAACAGTGTCAAATATAGGCGCTGTCGCGACGCCTCTTGGATTGATGGCGCTCGGCGCTTCTTTTGATGTTCAAAAAGCGCTTGGAAAGATCAAACCTGTCATTGCTGCCTGTATGTTGAAGCTTGTCGGATTTACAGCGGTGTTTCTGCCTTTTGCGGTGATGCTCGGATTTCGCAGAGAAGAATTGATCGCGATTCTCGTCATGCTTGGATCGGCGACAACAGTAAGCTGCTATGTTATGGCAAAAAATATGGGACATGAAGGCACGCTGACGTCAGGCGTCGTCATGCTGACTACAGTATTCAGTGCGTTTACATTAACAGGGTGGCTGTTCATTTTAAAAAGTATGAATTTGGTATGAATAAGAATGGTTTCCTTATAAAGTGAAACTTCGTATCCGCTTCTCTTTGGAAAACCTGAAGTTGGTCTCATACAGTATAAAATTATCTGTGTGAGATTAGGAGCGCATTGCATCAGTTGTGTTTTGTGTACAAAACTCACATAAAACAAACGAAAATAGGCACATATTATTACGGGAAATCATAAAAAATTCCGTTTTTACTCTAATCTATAAGGAAAAATGCATAAAAAACTTTAAAAAAAATTAATTTATGATAGAATATAAACAATACTGGTCTTTCGTGGGAGGAGAAAAACCAAAAGACAGTTTAGCAATAGCAGAAAAAACAGTATCGTAGAATGGAGAAAAAGTATGAAAAAGAAAATGTGGAGGACGGGGTTGTGCGGATTGACAGCGTGCAGCATGTTGTTCACTATGCCGGCGTTGGCATGGGCGGCAGATGAACCCCAAAACACGAACATTGATAACGGACTCATTGCGTATTATGACTTTGAGAATGTGAATGAGAAGAAAGTCCCGAATGTACAAGGTGAGGAGAAATATGCGGGAACATTGTCAGGAGATAATGTTTCGGTTGAGGACGGTACACTTTTTGGAAAATCTCTGAAGTTTACAGAGGGCACACAGGGTGTGATGACCATTCCTCAGATTATGAATACAGGGGAGAAAAGCTATTCTGTTTCTATGTGGTTTAAGTATGATACAACTACAGACAGAGGGGGCAAAAAAACAGTTCTTCTGCAGCAGAATGGAGCTGGACGTACGTTCTTACAGTTTACGAGTGATAACAAGTATGCAACATATGTAAATCAGACAGATGTGTTTAGTGACAAGACATTTGATGCAAAACAATGGCAGCACGTAACGATTACATATGATACAGATACGAAAAAAGTTACGTTTTATGTAAATGGTGAGTCTGACGGGGAAAAAGCAGCAGGTAATGCGGAGACGAATGCGTTGACAGATCTTCTGATCGGGCGTCATAAAAATGCAGGAAATGACCCACTTTCTATGAGAGGTCTTGTGGACGAAATCCGTGTATATGATAAAGTTCTCACAGCAGAAGAGGCAAAAGCTGTTTATGAATCAAAAGCAGGAGCAATGCTCTTCCCACAGTTACAGGAAACTCTTAAAGAGGCGAAAGCATTAGATGAATCGGGAAGTTTGGGCGCAGAAGTAGAAGAAGCGAAAGTTTTGAAAGAAGCGATTACAGAAGCGGAAAAATTAACTGCCGAAAGTCAGTTGTCTGAAATTTCAGAGACAATTAAAGAACTGGAAGAGGCAATGAAGAATTACCGTGCGGCAATCGGAGTTGTACTTACAGTTTCACCTACGAAAGAAGAACGTTCGATTGAAAAGTCGACGATAGGTATTAACCATCGATATGCTTTCAACGGATATGGCTCTTTTGACAGTACAAAGATGGAAATGAAAGAAGAGTTCACGGATCTCTACAAAGAAGCAGGATTCGGATCTATCCGTTATCCGGGAGGAACGATCTCGAACCTGTTCCGTTGGAAAGATACGATTGGGGATAAAGAAGACCGTGTAAATCAGATCCATGGCTTTTACAACAATCCGAATCAGGGTGGAATCGCTCCGAACTTCGGTTTGACAGAAGTTGCTGATTTTGCATATCGTGATGACGTTCAGTCAGAGATTGTTTATGTATACGGTTTCGGACGTGGTTCTGCACAGGATGCTGCAGATCTTGTAGAGTATTTGAACGCTCCGGCAGGAAGTAATCCGGGCGGTGGTGTTGCATGGGCAGATATCCGAAAAGAAAACGGACATGCAGAGCCGTACAACGTACGTTACTTTGAGATTGGAAATGAAAATAATCAACCGGGTACTGATGGAACAACATCTCAGCAGTATTGGATGATAGGAACGCAGGATGCCGAAAAAGCGTATGTAGAAGGTGGAGTTGCAAGCTTTACAAAACAGTATGCGGTGAAAAAAGATGACTGGAATAAGGCAGCATCTGTCAGTGACGGAACTGCAAATCAGGTTCGTTACATGCGTTATGCAAACCCGAATCCGATGACAGGAAAAGATGGAAAGACATTGGTTGAGAACTTTGAAGCTGTTCAAAAAGGAAGCGTTGAAGTATGGGTAGGCACTGACGGTGAAGGAAACAATCATAAATGGGAGGTTGTAGAAAGTCTTGACAACGCAGGAGCGAATGACCAGAAAGTGACAATCGACTACAGAGACGGATCAATCCACTTCGGAGACGGAACACATGGTAAAATCCCGGCGAAGGGACAACAAATCTATGTAACATATAAAGTTAAAAGAGACGGATTTGTAGCTGTTTCTAAAGCGATGAAAGATATGACGGCAGAGATTAACGAAATCAATGCTAAAAGCGGAAGTGCAGAAAAGGCATCCTGCTATGTATACTCCAGTTGGGAAACAAAAGGTTTTATTGATAAGATGGCAGCAGGTAACTGGAACGATTATTATGATGGTCTGACAATTCATCCATATTGTGGAGATCCGGGTGCGGATCAGGACAAAGGTGCGTTTTATGACTCGGCAATGCGTCTTGCGGAAAATGTAGGTATTCAGAAAGTTAAAAATTATGTAAACATGCTTCCGCAAGGAAAAGTTCCGGTTATATCTGAGTATGGTATTTTCAGATCTACATCGCCGCTTCTTCGTTCTCAGACACATGCAGTATATATTGCAAAAGTGCTTATGGAGTACGTTCGTCTCGGTAGTCCGTACATCCAGAAACACTGTCTTGTAGACTGGTATAGTAGTGGTGCAGACTCACTTGGACCTACACAGCAGGCGGTTATCCAGGCAGTACCGCAGACGGGCGCTAATCAGGGAACAGGAGAAGGGAACTTCCGTTTCTTCTCAACACCTTCAGCAAAAGTGTTCGAGTTATTCTCTAACTCATTTGCAAAAGGAACGAAAGTAGTCGGAACAGAGTTTGAACACGTAGAAACATTGGCAAACGGAACAAAAGCATATTCCGCAATCGCAAGTAAAGGTGATGACGGAACGTTGTATGTAACTGTAGTAAATACAGACCGTGAAAATGATAAGAAACTTCGCGTGAAAGTAGACGGCGTAGATCTGACAGGAAAAACAGTAGAAGTACAGACGCTCGCGGGTGAAAGCTTCGTTGATGAAAACAGCTTGGCAGAGCCGGATAAAGTAACGATTGAAAACTCAACAGTTACGGCAGAAGGCACAGATCTTGAGCTGACGGCAAAAGCACACTCCGTAATGTCAATTACAGTGAAAGAAAAAGTGGATCCGCCTGCACCGGAGACATATACAGTAACAGCAAAAGCAAACAATACGGACATGGGAACTGTAACGATTGACCCTGTAAAAGATAAATACAATGCAGGCGAAAAAGTAACAGCAACAGCGACAGCAAAAGAAGGATATGAGTTTGTAAACTGGACAGTAGCCGGTCAAGAAGTTTCTACAAAAACTACATATGAACTTACAGTAGAAAAGAACACAGAACTGACAGCTAACTTTAAAGCAAAAGCTCCGGTAGAAGAGAAGTTTACAGTAACAGCGAGAGTAAACGACTCTAAGATGGGAGAGGCGAAAATTGATCCTGACAAAGCAGAATATGTTAAGGGAGAGAAAGTAAAAGCCATAGCGACAGCAAAAGAAGGCTATGAGTTTGTAAACTGGACAGTAGCCGGTCAAGAAGTTTCTACAAAAACTACATATGAACTTACAGTAGAAAAGAACACAGAACTGACAGCTAACTTTAAAGCAAAAGCTCCGGTAGAAGAGAAGTTTACAGTAACAGCAAAAGTAAATGACTCTAAGATGGGAACAGTAAAACTTGATCCTGACAAAGCAGAATATGCTAAGGGAGAGAAAGTAACGGCAACAGCAACGGCAAAAGAAGGCTATGAGTTTGTGAACTGGACAGTAGCTGGTAAAGCGGTTTCTACAGAAGCTACATATGAATTTACAGTAGATAAGAACGTAGAACTGACAGCGAACTTCAAAGAGACAGAAAAGCCGGTAGAGAAGTTTACAGTAACAGCAAAAGTAAATGACTCTAAGATGGGAACAGTAAAACTTGATCCTGACAAAGCAGAATATGCTAAGGGAGAGAAAGTAACGGCAACAGCAACGGCAAAAGAAGGCTATGAGTTTGTGAACTGGACAGTAGAAGGGAAAGCGGTTTCTACAGAAACTACATATGAATTCTTAGTAGATAAGAACGTAGAACTGACAGCGAACTTCAAAAAGACAGAAAAACCGGTAGAGAAGGTTACAATAACAGTAAAAGCAAACGACTCTAAGATGGGAACGGTAAAACTTGATCCTGCAAAAGAAAGCTATGAAAACGGCGAAATTGTAACAGCGATTGCGACAGCAAAAGAAGGATACAAGTTTGTGAACTGGACAGTAGCCGGCAAAGTAGTTTCTGATAAAGCAGAGTACAAGTTTAAGGTTGACAGAGCAGCGGAGCTGCAAGCAAACTTTGTAAAAGTGTCAGAAGATCCGAAACCGGAGAATCCGAAGGATGAGGATAAAGCAGTTCAGACAGGAGACAACGGCGTATCACCGATCATTCCGCTTGCAGGGTTGATGTTAGCGGCAGGAGCGGCAGTCGTAGCTCTTCGCAAAAAAGAAGACTAATCTGAATATTTGAACAGTCTGAAAAACAGATCGGATAGCATAAAGATTGTCTTGATAAAAAGCAAAAAATGAAACAAAACCAGAGGCGCCGCGCTATGCGGCGTCTCTTTCTGTATAACGAATGGCGCGGGCTGAACTGCTACATATTTATAATCAGGTATCAAATAAAGATAGGAAAAGAAATAAAAATCGGTTATAATAAGTATAAGAAGGTTGACTGGTGGAGCAAATAAAAATGGATAGATATTTGAAATGAATGCTTATGAACGATTGATTTCGTGGAATAAAGGATAATGTTCATAAAATACAAATTTAAGGTATTGGAAAGTATGATTTTTAATAATAGAGAGTTGGTAAAAGAGGTGGTATATCTATGACAACAAGAGAGTTAGTGAGTCAATATGTTGAAGTGCTCTGTAAAATATACGGAAAACATTTGAAAACAGTTATTCTGTATGGTTCTTATGCAAGGGGCGATTATACAAAGGACTCGGATATAGATATTATGGTGCTTTTGGATTTAAGTGATATAGACATTAAAAAGTATCGTCATGAGTTATCTAGTGCAACCTATGATTTTAATATGGATTATGATGTAGATATTAAGCCGATAGCAAAGAATCAAGAGCATTTTAATAAGTGGGTAGAAGTGTATCCGTTTTATTCAAATGTGGCAAGTGAGGGGGTAAAGTTATTTGACGCAGCATAATGAAAAAGGTACAAGGCGAGATTTGGTTCTATATAGGTTGGAAGTTGCTAAAAGTGATATAAAATCAGCAAAAATTCTTTTAGATGCAGGAGAATGCAGGGGAGCGAATAACAGAGCCTATTATGGAATTTATCATGCTATTTCAGCTATTCATGCTTTAGATGGAAACGCATATAAGAGGCATAAGGATGCCCTTGCAAATTTTAATAAAAATTATATCAAGACAGAAATCTTCCCAAGAATTTTGGGAAGGAAAATTGCTGAGGCTGAAGAAATACGACATGCCAGCGATTATGATGACTTCTATATAGCGACTAGAGAAGAAGCTGAGGAACAAATTGACACAGCAGTAGAATTGGTTGAAAAAATAGAAGAATACGTCTTGAAAGAGATGGGATAATCGTTTTTGTATCATTCATGAAATATCTATGGAGATTTTTGAAGAGCAAAATGCATTGTGGGTATTGGAAGATACTGATATATATAAATATAGACTTATAGAATTGTGACAAAATAATATATTATTATCCTACACAGAAAGTGATATCGTTTGCATAAGCGCGGAGGTATCACTTTTTCGTTTGTGTTATAATCTGATATATAAAAATAAGAATAAAGAAAAGGAGACTGTTGCTATGAGATACATAGAAGAAAGGTGTTTTGATATGAAAGAAAACAAACGAACAATTTCTGTAGATTAACTTCTTTTTTGTAAAGATTGTGAAAATGAAACACTGTTTCTACATACGAAAAGACTCTATGCAGACAACGAAGAATATCTCTGTTATCCTCTAAACATTCTATTGTGAAATTACAGTGCAAATTGTCCGTAAAATGTGTTACACTTCTAATACAGCAAAAAATAGCTTTTGATTTATCACCGCAGGCTGATCGGTTTCTATAATGGCAGAACGATGAGCGCGGCGGAGCTGATAGGCTGATTTTTGTATGCTGTGTTGATATAGGAGGGAACGACTGTGGAAGCGTATACAAGTTTTGCGTATGTTTATGATACATTTATGGATAATGTTCCTTATGGCGAATGGGCGAGGCACATCCGCGAGAAGCTTTGCGAACATGGCGTGACAGACGGGATCGTGCTCGACCTCGGATGCGGAACAGGAACGATGACGGAACGGCTTGCCGGATATGGATACGATATGATAGGGGTCGATAATTCGGAGGAAATGTTAGAACTTGCGATGGAAAAGAAAACGGAGTCAGGATATGATATCCTCTATCTGCTTCAGGATATGCGCGGGTTTGAGCTGTACGGAACCGTTCGGGCGGTCGTAAGCGTCTGCGATTCCGTTAACTATATAACAGAACCAGACGAACTGGAAGAAGTCTTCCGACTTGTAAACAATTACCTTGATCCGAAAGGGATTTTTTTATTTGACTTCAATACTGTTCACAAATACCGCGATGTGATCGGTGACAGTACGATCGCGGAAGACCGCGGCGTGTGCAGCTTTATTTGGGATAACAGATACTATGAGAAAGAACAGATCAACGAGTACGATCTGACGCTGTTTATCGCGGAAGATTTTAACCCTATGGAAAATGCATATGTTTCAGAAAGAACGGCAGATTCGGAAGATGCTCTGCTTTCAGAAGAAGGAGCGGGTGACTTGGAAGATACTATGTTTTCAGAAGAAGAGGGTGGCGAAAACGGAAGTTTATATCGGAGATATACGGAGACGCATTATCAAAGAGGGTATACGCTTGCCGAGATACAAGAACTTCTGGAACGTGCAGGTCTTGTATTTATAGAGGCTTACGATGCGGATACGAAAGAGACGCCGAACGATACGAGCGAGAGAATATGCGTGATCGCCCGTGAAAACGGAAAATAAACAGAATGAGTAATAATAAAATAACGATAAATTCATGATAAATAAACAGAGCAAGCGACAAAAAGAAAATAGAATGAAGTAATGATAAAATAAAACAGAACAGGAGAAAGATTGATGAAAGATTATATTGTAAGAGCATCTGCGGCGAATGCACAGATCCGCGCATTTGCGGCAGTGACAACAGAACTGACAGAGGAGGCTCGCAAGCGTCATGAGACAAGTCCTGTCGCAACGGCGGCTCTCGGAAGACTGCTCACAGGCGGAGCAATGATGGGAAGCATGATGAAAAATGACACAGATATGCTGACGATACAGATCAAATGTTCCGGTCCGATCGGAGGTCTTACAGTGACAGCGGACAGCAAAGGGAATGTCAAAGGTTATGTGCATGAACCGAATGTGATTCTTCCTCCGAAAAACGGAAAACTCGATGTAGGCGGAGCGCTCGGACAGGGCGTAATGACGGTGATAAAAGACATGGGGCTTAAAGAGCCGTATTCAGGACAGACGATTCTTCAGACAGGGGAAATCGCGGAAGATCTGACGTATTATTTCGCTACGTCAGAACAGGTTCCGTCTTCCGTAGGGTTGGGCGTTCTCATGGAAAAAGACAATACGGTGCGCTGTGCAGGCGGATTCATTGTGCAGGTAATGCCGTTTATCGAAGATGAAGTGTTGAACAAACTGGAAGAAAATATTCAGAACATCCGATCTGTAACTTCTATGCTCGATCATGGACATACGCCGGAAGAAATGCTTGCGCAAGTATTAGAAGGACTTGATCTTGAGATTACAGATACGATGCCTGTAAAATTTTATTGCAACTGTTCAAAGAAGCGGATCGAAAAGGCAATTATCAGCATCGGTAAAAAAGATATTCAGTCAATGATCGATGATGGAAAAGATATCGAAGTAAAATGTCATTTCTGTAATGAAGCATATAATTACACTGTAGACGAGCTGAAAGAATTACTGAAAAAAAGCAGATAAGGCAGAAAATCAGGCAAAACAGTTATTACGGATGAAGATAGAAAATAGAGTAAGACGGCTTGTGCCGATGATGGGGAAACCAGAAAAGCCGGGAGCGGAAAGGTGGAGTTAAAGATGAGACATGGTTTTGTGAAAGTAGCGGCTGCCACGCCTGATATTCGAGTGGCAGATGTGGAATATAATACAGAACAGATATGCAGGGCGATCGATCAGGCATATGAAAAAGGGGCGAAGATCGTCGCATTTCCCGAATTATGCGTAACAGGATATACATGCGGAGATCTTTTTACGCAGAACGTTTTGCTGAACGCGGCATACGGCGCAGTGAAAAAGATTGCAGGGCATACAAAAGGCAAAAACATTCTGGCGTTTGTGGGAATGCCGCTTACAGAAGGCGGGAAGCTTTATAACACGGCGGCGGCAGTCAACGATGGAAAAGTGATCGGATTTACAACGAAAACATTTCTTCCCAATTACGGAGAGTTTTACGAGATGCGTCAATTCACTCCGGGACCGGACAGTGTGAGGTGGATTCAGTTTGACGGAGAAAAGGTTCCTTTCGGGCCGAAGATCCTGTTTCAGGATGATGAGACGGCGGATCTTATAGTAGGCGCGGAAATATGCGAAGACGTCTGGTCTCCTGTTCCTCCGAGTATTGAGGAGGCTTTGGCAGGAGCGACGATCATTGTCAACTGTTCTGCAAGTGACGAAACGGTCGGAAAAGGAAGTTACAGAACCCGTCTGATCGCAGGTCAGTCCGCGCGCCTGATCGCGGGATATGTCTATGCGAACGCGGGAGAAGGAGAGTCAACGACGGATCTCGTTTTCGGAGGACATAATATCATTGCGGAAGACGGAACGATCCTCCGGCAGTCAGAACGTTATAAAAACGAGATCATTTATTCAGAGATCGATCTTGAAAAAATTGTAGGAGAGAGACGTAAAAATACGACGTTTTCACCGGAAAAGCTAAATTGCGGTTGTCCGGTAGTTGTGCCGTTTCATGTGGGAATATGCGATACTGTTCTTACGAGAAACTTTTCACAGCATCCGTTCGTGCCGTCTGACGAGGCGGCGCGAGCGCATATTTGTGACGAAATCTTGACAATTCAGGCAATGGGTCTGAAAAAAAGGTTGTCGCATACGAATGCAAAATCAGCGGTTGTCGGCATTTCGGGCGGTCTGGATTCTACATTGGCTCTGCTTGTCACGGCAAAGGCGTTCGATATGCTGGGACGGGATAAAAAAGAGATTATTGCGGTTACGATGCCGTGCTTTGGGACAACAGACCGCACATATAATAATGCGTGTGAGATGACGAGACAGACCGGAGCGACGTTGATTGAAGTGCCGATCGGAGAAGCGGTGAACGTTCATTTCAGAGATATCGGACATGATCCCGATGTGCATGATGTAACTTATGAAAATGCACAGGCAAGAGAGCGGACTCAGGTGCTTATGGATATTGCGAATCGGGAAGCCGGTATGGTGATCGGAACAGGCGATATGTCGGAGCTTGCTTTAGGGTGGGCGACATATAACGGAGATCACATGTCTATGTACGGCGTCAATGCGTCTGTACCGAAAACGCTTGTGCGTCATCTTGTTCAGCATGCGGCGGATACAACAGAAAATGAATCATTAAGACAGGTGCTTTATGATGTGCTTGATACGCCTGTAAGTCCTGAACTTCTTCCGCCGAAAGACGGAGACATAGCACAGAAAACAGAAGATCTTGTCGGACCGTACGAACTGCATGACTTTTACCTTTATTATATGCTCCGCTTCGGTTTCTCACCGGAGAAAATTTTTACTTTGGCGGTGAATGCGTTTGCAGGCGTTTATGAAAAAGAGACGATTTTGAAATGGCTGAAAATATTTTATCGTAGATTTTTCTCGCAGCAGTTCAAACGTTCTTGTCTGCCGGACGGACCGAAAGTCGGAAGCGTAGCTCTTTCGCCGCGAGGCGACTGGAGAATGCCAAGCGACGCATGCGCGGCGTTATGGCTGAAAGAGTTGGAACAACTGCAATAACTGTAAATAACAGGAATAACCGGAAACAACAAGGATAGATAGAAACAACAGGAATCATCGGAACATCTCTTTGGGAAACGAGGTGTTGACGGAACTGTTATATAAAATGAGTGGGAAAGTGTGAGAATATATGAAACTGATCAAGACAGAAGAAGCGGTCGGAAGTGTACTCTGCCATGACATTACACAAATCATTCCCGGCGTTGTAAAAGACGCAGTTTTCCGAAAAGGGCATGTGGTAACGCAAGAGGATATTCCGGTACTGCTCTCGGTTGGAAAAGAGCATCTGTATGTATGGGAGAAACAAGAAGGAATGCTTCATGAAAACGAGGCGGCGGAAGTTTTAAGACGAGTATGTCAGGGGAGATTTCTGAAAGCGTCAAAGCCGAAAGAAGGGAAGATTGAGCTGACGGCGGAAACAGACGGACTGCTTAAAGTTGATAAAGAAAAACTGAACGCGGTAAATGGGTTAGGACAAATCGTGATCGCATCACGCCACGGGAATTTTCCTGTGAAAAAAGGAGACAAGGTCGCAGGAATGCGTGTCGTACCTCTCGTGATCGAAGAAGAAAAGATGGAACAGGTTAACCGGATGTGCGGAAACGAACCGATTTTTACGATTCTGCCGTTTTGTCAGATGAAAGCGGCGGTCGTGACAACCGGAAGCGAAGTGTATCACGGAAGGATCGAAGATAAATTTACTCCTGTTGTAAAAGAAAAACTAAGAGAGTGCGGTATGGAAGTAATCGGCGATACTCTTTGCAGTGACGATGCCGATATGGTTACAGAAGCTGTGAAAAAGTGGATCGAACAGGGGGCGGAACTGGTTGTCTGCACCGGAGGAATGAGCGTCGATCCTGATGACCGTACACCTCTTGCAATCCGAAATGCGGCAGATGAAGTGATCACTTATGGAGCTCCGGTTTTACCCGGCGCGATGTTTATGCTCGCATATGCAGGAAAAGTTCCGATCATGGGACTCCCGGGATGCGTAATGTATGCAAAACGGACGATATTCGATCTGATACTGCCGAGAATTGCGGCGGGGGAACGGCTGAAAGCAGAAGATTTTACCGCGCTCGGAGAAGGCGGTTTGTGTTTGAACTGTCCGGTGTGTACTTTCCCGAACTGCAGTTTCGGAAAATAGGAAGAAAAATAAATCATAAAAGGAATGAGAGGAAAATTTTCGGAGGTAGTAAAATGAGAACCGGTATACAGGAAGAATTAGAATTGTATATGAGTAAATCTGTGGCGCAGGCATCAAACAGAGAGATTTATGAAGCGTTGCTTTTGTTTGTGCAGAAACTGGCGGCAGGAAAAGAAAGAGCTGCAGGGAAAAAGAAGCTTTATTACATTTCGGCAGAGTTTTTGATCGGAAAATTGTTGTCAAACAATATGATCAATCTCGGTATTTATGATGAAGTAAAAGAAATGCTCTTTCAAAACGGAAAAGATATATGTCAGATCGAGGAGGTTGAGCCGGAGCCATCTCTTGGAAACGGAGGGCTTGGGAGACTGGCGGCATGTTTTCTTGATTCGATCGCAACACTCGGACTGCCCGGAGACGGGATCGGACTGAATTATCACCTCGGCCTGTTCAAACAGGAGTTTAAAGACCATCTTCAAAAAGAGCTTCCGAATCCGTGGATTGAGAAACAGTCATGGCTGACAAAAACGGATGTTGTCTATCCGGTTTCTTTCAGAGGATTGAAAGTTAATGCAAGAATGTACGATATCGCAGTGACGGGATATCATGATCAGACAAACAAACTGCACCTTTTTGACATCGATTCTGTTGATGAGGGAATCGTGGAAGACGGAATTCATTTTGATAAAGAAGATATCGCAAAAAATCTGACGTTGTTTTTATATCCTGATGACAGCGATGAAAAAGGAAGGCTTCTGCGCATTTATCAGCAGTATTTCATGGTAAGCAGCGCCGCACAGATGATCTTGGATGAATGTGTGCAAAAAGGAAGTACATTGTATGATCTGCCGGATTATGCTGTCATCCAGATCAACGACACTCATCCTACAATGGTCATTCCCGAACTGATCCGGCTTCTTGTGGAAAGAGGGCTTGATATCGATGAAGCGATCGATGTCGTATCCCGTACATGCGCGTATACGAATCATACGATTTTGGTAGAAGCGCTTGAAAAATGGCCGATCGGATATTTAAAAAAGGTTGTGCCGCAGCTCGTTCCGATCATTGAGATACTTGATGATAAAGTTCGCAGAAGATTCAGCGATGAATCAACAGCCATCATAGACAGAAACGATACTGTTCATATGGCGCATATCGACATTCATTACGGATTCAGCGTTAACGGAGTGGCGGCGCTTCATACGGATATCTTAAAACAATCGGAACTGAATCATTTTTATAAAATCTATCCTGATAAATTCAATAATAAAACAAACGGGATTACGTTCCGCAGATGGCTTCTTCACTGCAACCCGCGTCTTACGGCGCTGCTTGATGAAACAATCAAAGACGAGTATAAAGAAGATGCCTCTAAACTTGTCAAACTGCTTGAATACAAAGACGACGAGACTGTTTTGAAACGCCTTTTAGAAATTAAAAAAGAAAATAAAAAAGATCTTGCCGCGTATCTGAAAGAGACACAGGCAATAGAGATAGACGCAGATACGATTTTCGATATTCAGGTAAAAAGACTTCACGAGTATAAACGGCAGCAGTTAAATGCACTGTATATTATTGATAAATATTTGGAGATCAAGGAGGGGATTCTTCCGAAAACTCCGATCACAGCGATCTTCGGGGCGAAAGCGGCTCCGGCATATGTGATCGCAAAGGATATCATTCATCTTATACTTTGCCTGCAGGAGATCATTAATAATGATCCGGAAGTAAGTCCTTATCTGAAAGTTGTCATGGTAGAGAATTATAATGTGACAAAGGCTGAAAAACTGATTCCTGCATGTGATATATCCGAGCAGATCTCTCTTGCGTCAAAAGAGGCAAGCGGCACGGGGAATATGAAGTTTATGTTAAACGGTGCAGTCACTCTCGGTACAGAGGACGGGGCAAACGTAGAGATACATGAACTTGTAGGAGACGATAATATTTTCGTGTTCGGAGCGTCAAGCGACGAAGTAATCGAACATTATAAAAAAGCGGATTATTCGGCAAAAGATTATTATAAAAAGAATCCGAAGATCAAAGCGGCGGTTGATTTCATTACAGGAAAACAGATGATGAAGATCGGATGCAAAGAAAGTCTGGAGCGTCTGCAAAAAGAGCTGATAGGAAAAGACTGGTTTATGACATTTCTTGATTTTGATGCGTACAAAAAGGCGAAAGACAAGGCGCTGGCGGCGTATACAGATCAAAAGGAATGGGCGAAAAAGATGCTTGTCAATATTGCCGAAGCAGGCTACTTCTCATCAGACAGAACGATTGAACAGTATAATAGAGATATTTGGAAATTAACCAGATCATAAGATTAAAGAAAAATATTAGTAAAACGGTATATTGATGAAAAGGGGGATGGTTATGGAACGGGCAAGCGGCGTGCTGCTTCCGATATTTTCACTGCCGTCAAAATATGGAATCGGATGTTTTTCAAAAGAAGCCTATCAATTTATTGACAGGCTTAAGGCGGCAGGGCAAAATTACTGGCAGATTCTTCCGTTAGGGCCGACCGGATACGGAGATTCTCCGTATCAGTCTTTTTCTACATTTGCAGGCAATCCGTATTTTATCGATCTTGAAACGCTTACAGGAGAAGGTTTGTTGACAGCGCAGGAGTGCGAATACGGCTGTGAGGGAATACGGGAAGATAAGATAGATTATGAAAAAATATATAAGACACGGTTTCAAATACTTGAGAAAGCGTTTTCGCGTTTTGGAGAAAATGACGAATACCGCGCATTTGTTTCGGAAAATCAATTTTGGCTGGAAGATTATAGCCTCTATATGGCGATCAAAGACCGAAACGGCGGCGTGAGTTGGAATGAATGGGAAGAACCGCTTAAAAACAAAGAGTCACAGGCGATTGAAAATGCAAAAGCAGAGCTGTCGCGTCAGATTGCCTTTTACAAATTTCAGCAATATGAATTTGACAGACAGTGGAAACGCCTTCGCTCTTATGCGAACGAAAACGGCATAGAGATTATCGGAGATATTCCGATCTATGTTGCGTTTGACAGCGCGGATACATGGTCGGCGCCGGAGATGTTCCGTTTTAATGACGCTCTTGAACCGATCGATGTTGCGGGATGTCCGCCGGATGGATTTTCGCAGACAGGACAGTTGTGGGGGAATCCGCTCTACGATTGGGAATATCATAAAAAAACAGGGTACGACTGGTGGATTCGCAGGATCGAACACTGTTTCCGGCTGTATGATGTCGTGCGGATCGATCATTTCCGCGGTTTTGATGAATATTATGCTGTTCCGTACGGAGAAAAAACGGCAGTACACGGAAAGTGGATGCCGGGACCGGGGATAGAGCTGTTCCGGACGCTGGAAGAAAAGATCGGCAGAAAAAGGATTATTGCCGAAGATCTCGGCTTTTTAACTCCGAGTGTGATACAGCTTTTAAAAGAAAGTGGATTTCCGGGGATGAAAGTGCTTCAGTTTGCATTCGATTCAAGGGAAGATTCAAACTATCTCCCGCATACATATACAAGAAACTGCGTTGTATATACGGGAACTCACGATAATGATACGACAAAAGGATGGTATCACACGGCGGCAGGATCAACACGGCAGTTTGCAAAAGAATACATGTATAAGCCCCGTCTTGATGAAGATACGCTTGCGGGAGATTTTATTGCTATGGCAATGGGAAGCGCGGCGGATCTGTGCATCGTTCCGATGCAGGATTATCTGGGACTTGGAAGCGATGCACGAATTAATACGCCGTCCACACTTGGCGGGAATTGGGAATGGCGTATGAAACCGGGCGAGCCGGATGAAGGGACAGTTCGGGAGATGGAGCGAATGACAAAAATATACGGACGGCTGCGTTTTACTTAAATAAAGTTCCGAACCAGTAGATCAGTCCCAGTCCCCAGCTTGTGAAAATACCGTACAGGATAACAGGACCGGCGATCGTAAAAATTTTACATCCGATGCCGAATACCTGACCTTCTTTTTTGTATTCGATGGCAGGGGCAGCTACTGAATTTGCGAATCCGGTGATCGGCACGAGCGCTCCGGCGCCTCCCCAGGCTGCAAGTTTCTGGTAAATTCCGGTTCCGGTGAACAAAACGCTTAAAAGGATGAGCGACAGAGACATCCAGCGGCTGCACTCATCGGGAGAAAGATTTCGTAATTCAAAATAATGATAAATAACTTGTCCGAGCAGGCAGATCAGCCCGCCGAGGAAAAACGCTTTGCACATATTCAGAAAAAGATTATGTCGGGGCGTTTTTTCTTTTACATATTGTTCATATTGTTTTTCTTGTTTCAGTTTTTGTATTTTATCCATAGATGAAACACACTCCTTGCATTTCGCGCAACACGCGCGTTTTTAATTTCTTTTCTGTTAGTATCTGAAATAATTTTCCGAATATGTATATAAATTCATAATAATTTTTCGCAAATATGCCGACAATAAAAATAATAAAAATAAAACTGTAACAGTTCAGCCCACGCCATGTGTAAAACGCAATGTGTGCGTAACGTGGCTGATGGAAGACGGAGTCAGGGAAAGGAAGGATTATGGATCAGATAAAAGGGGCGCAAAGCATTATGTTTCGGGAAGCGCCGTATCTTATCAGCGCTGCGTCTGTCGCAGGCAGCAAAGAGGCGGATGGACCAATCGGGAAATTATTTGACGTGACAGATAAAGACGACCTGTTCGGAGCACAGACATGGGAAGAAGCGGAGAGTAACATGCAGAAAGAAGCGTGTGTTCTTGCGGCAGGAAAGGCACATGTGGACTTGAAAAAGATCCGATATCTTTTTGGAGGGGATCTTTTGCGGCAGGGAATAGCAACTTCAATGGGGGTAGAGGCTTTGCAGATTCCGATGTTCGGCCTCTACGGAGCATGTTCTACATCAGGAGAAGCGCTTGCGCTTGCATCTATGAGCGCTGCCGCAGGATACGGAGGAACGATGATCGCCGTCACATCAAGTCATTTTGGAAGTGCGGAAAAAGAGTTTCGCTTTCCGTTAGGATATGCGAATCAGAGACCTCTTTCTTCACATTGGACAGTGACGGGAAGCGGCGCGTTTCTTGTGCAGTCGGCAGAGGAATACAGAAAACAAAACACAAAGTCGTACTTTTCTAATATTCGCATTACAGGAGTAACTGTCGGAAAGATCGTAGATTATGGCTTGAAGGATTCTCAAAATATGGGCGCGTGTATGGCTCCGGCGGCCATGGATACGATTGTACAGAACTTCCAGGATATGGAAAGAAAAGAAAAAGATTACGACAGGATTATTACAGGAGATTTAGGAAGCATCGGAAGAACGATTTTATTCGATCTTATCAGAGAAAAAGGGTACGATATATGCGAAAAACATATGGATTGCGGAATGACGATTTTTGATAAAGAACGGCAGGATACGCATGCCGGTGGAAGCGGATGCGGCGCCGTAACGCTGGCATCGTATGTACTTCCTAAATTAGAAAAAGGAGAATGGAAGCGGGTGTTATTTGTTCCTACAGGGGCGCTTATGTCTACCGTCAGTTTCAACGAGGGGGCGAGCGTACCGGGGATCGCTCACGGAATTGTTCTGGAAAGCGATGCATAGCATAAGGAAATTAAAAAGCAAGAAGATAGAAGGCAAAATGATAAAAGCAAGAAGAATGAGCAGAGTAGAAAAGAGAAAGGGTGAAACAAAATGGATTATGTAAAAGCGTTTATCGTAGGAGGTCTTATATGCGCGGCTGTGCAGATTTTATTAGACAGGACAAAGCTGATGCCGGGAAGGGTTATGGTGCTTTTAGTATGTGGCGGAGCTTTGCTTGGATTTTGCGGACTGTACGATCCGTTTCAGAAACTTGCCGGGGCAGGGGCAGGCGTTCCCCTTCCGGGATTCGGCAATGTGCTTTGGCAGGGTGTGAAAGAAGCTGTTGACAAATATGGATTTATGGGTGTGTTCATGGGTGGATTTCAGGCGAGTGCCGTCGGTATTTCCGCAGCGCTGATCTTCGGTTATATTGCGTCCTTTATCTTTGAACCGAAAATGAAAAAATAGATTTTTATGAAAATGTGTACAGAAATCAAGAAAAATAAAATAAAGAAGATTTCTGTACACACTGTGTCTGCAGAGAATTATAATTGTTTTTCTCTATATAAGTCGCTTCGGTTATTGGGGTATTCCAAGATGAAACTGTTCGATCAGGCGTCCGATATTTTCTTCCGTATCTTCAAGCTCGTCTGCAATCTGGGAAAGAGTTTTTCCTTTCTCGAGTTTTTTCTGAATGAGATTGCAAGTTTTCCCTTTTTCGCCCTTCCGAATACCTTCTTTAAGTCCTTCCTTTTTTCCGTCTTCCCAGGCGTAACTGCGTTCCAGCCGGATATGTTCTTCTTCGTCATATTCGTAAATGCACACGTTTTTCACCTCCGCTCGATTTTTCTCAAGAAATGATTTTAAAATCCCTTCGTGGATACATTCTGTGATGGCATGTTCAACCGCATCTTCAAGCGACATTGTTTTTGTGTACCGACGAACCCGGTCTGTATACTCTGCGTATTGATGCAGCATCGTACATGCATTCATTAAGGCTGGATTATGTCCGAGATTAATGTTGAGCATGACAGCTTCTAATTCTAATTTGCAGTGTTGATCCCGTATGGAATATAAATCGGATAATCGTAAGATCCGGCGGTCCGGCTGATCCTGGATCCCATTATAAAAGATGACGAATTCCGGCGGAATCAAAATTTTTCGTGAACCGTATAATTTGTTTTTGTCGATCATACCCGAGTATAAGTCCGAAATATAAAACAGATATCTCAGCGGTAAATTAGGATTAAAAGTTGACTGATGTTCGTATAAAGACAGCCGAAGTCCGATCATGAATGAAACATCGTTCTGCATTGCCATATAGATCGCGTTTTCTAAGGTGTTGATTTCCAACAGTTCGGGATCGGTATAATGCTTTATCGACATCATAGCATGAAAGTGTAGAAAACGCCAGTTTTTTATGTGTATATTACATCCACAAAACGTCTGTGAAAATTGCGCTAAGAAAATGCAAAGATTTTGTTGTTTTTTGACGCTGATAATGGTATCGTAGGAATGCAGGGTTGCACACTTTTGCAGCTCTGCATAAATTATGTGAAAAAAGTGAATGAAAAAACTCTTATAGCTACGGAGGAAAGAGTAGAATTATGAACTATGCATCTATTATCATCCCGTTTGTGGGTGGCTTGGGAATGTTTATCTACGGAATGCAGATCATGGCGCAAGGTTTGGAGAATGCCGCGGGCAGCAGGATGAAGTCTCTATTGGAAGCGCTGACGAAAAATAAACTTTTTGGAGTGATGCTCGGCGCATTTATTACGGCAGTGATCCAGAGTTCGTCGGCAACGACAGTTATGGTCGTAGGGTTTGTAAACGCAGGTATCATGAATCTGTCTCAGGCGATGGGCGTCATCATGGGAGCAAATATCGGAACGACGGTAACGGGCTGGCTCGTGTCGAGTGTGGAATGGGCGAAGTTTTTAAGTCCTGCCAATCTCGCGCCGATTGCGATTATTATCGGTGTGATCATCATGCTGACGGGCAAGAGACGTTCGTCAAAAGATATTTCCAGCATTATCGTAGGGTTCGGTATCCTTTTCGTCGGAATTACAACGATGTCGTCGGCGGTTGCGCCGCTTCAGGAATCAGAAGCATTCTGCAGCATTTTCGTGAAGCTTGGACACAATCCGTTCCTTGGTATTCTTGCAGGTGCGCTTGTGACGGCGATCATCCAGAGTTCGTCTGCATCGGTCGGCATCTTGCAGAGTCTCGCGGCAGCAGGACTTGTACCGTTTAATGCGGCGGTATATATTATCATGGGGCAGAATATCGGAACATGTGTGACGGCGATCATGTCAAGTATCGGAGCGAAAAAGACAGCAAAGACAGCGGCGATCATGCATCTTTTGTTCAATGTGATCGGAACAATCATATTCAGTGTTGCGGCGATCTTTTTCTTCAAAGTGCTCAACCCGGGTATGGGCGCGGGTATGATTACGCAGACAGAGATCAGTACGGTACATACAATTTTCAACATCGGAACGACACTGCTGCTCTTCCCGGTATCCGACTGGATCATCAAACTGGCAAGAAAACTCCAGAAAGAGGAAGACGGAGTAGTAGATGAAAGCCGTGTGCTCCTTGATGAAAGGATGTTAGAGACTCCGAGTATTGCGATTCAGTCTGTTGTAAGCGAAGTATGCCGGATGGGATATATTGTAAAAGGAACGATGGACAAGACTCGCCGAGTATTATTTACTCAGGATGAAGAGACGATGAACGAGATCCGAGAGGAAGAAAGTATCGCGGACCGGCTCTGCAAGGGAATTACAGATTATCTGATACGGATCAGCTCTCTGGCGATTAATGAAAAAGAGCATCAGCACGTGGCAAGCCTTCTTCAGATTGTTTCAGACATCGAAAGAATCAGCGACTATTGTGAAAATATTTCCGAGTATGCAGAAAACCTTGCGAACCAGAAAAAGAAGTTCTCGGGTGTCGGGGCAGCAGAAATGAAAGAGATGCTGGAAGTCTGTTCAGACAGTTTCACTTATGCGGTTGAAGCATTTGAAGAGAACAGTGCGGAGAAGGCGCTGAAAGTGATTGAAAAAGAAAGAAGCGCCGATGATCTGGAGATCCGCCTTCGGGCAGATCATATGCAGCGTCTTGCAAATAAGCAGTGCGATACGGAGGCGGGAATCGTATTTCTTGACGCGCTTGTCGGCTTAGAGAGGATTTCCGATCACTCAAGAAATATTGCGGAAGAAGTGCTTTCGGCAAGTAATAAATAAAAACTTATTCCGGCTGCATGGCAGTGAAAGCTGCGGTGCAGCCGTATTCTTTATCGTATACTGACATTAGAGTGCAGATCCTTGTAATAAAATATCATTGTTCCTGATTTGTAAATATGTTATGATAAATCCACTCACAGAAATTCTTTCTGTGAAAAGCGCCGGCAGTCTCGTCTGTCCGCGGAGAATGCTGACAGTATCGTCAGTCCGAGGAATTCCCTCAAAGTTACCCGATTAACAAAATTATTTTTGCATGGAGAGTCTTGTAGAGCGCCGCTTTTTTTCGTATACTGATTCTTAAGAAAGAAAATAAAGTTTATTGTGAAAACTTTTCTCTTAGTTCATAGGACTCGTTCATGCGCATGAAAGGAGAAGCCTATGACAGGAAAAGAAAACAGAGAAATCAAAAACAGCGTCTTCGTAGATCTGTTCTATGAAGACGAATCAGCAGAAGCAAATGAAATCGCGCTCTTTAACGCCATCCACGACGAGCCCCTCCCGGAAGGAACGAAGATCCGGAAATTCCGCGTAGACAATACGATCTATATGAATTTTCAAAACGACATTTCTTTCGATGCAGGTGGGAAAGTGATCGTATTCGGCGAGCATCAGTCTACGATCAACGAAAACATGCCCCTTCGCAGTCTGTTGTACATCGGACGGGCATATGAAAGGCTCGTGCCGCCGAGAAGCCGATATAAAAAGAAACTCGTCCCCCTTCCGATGCCGGAATTTTACACATTTTATAACGGAAAAGAAAAATGGGAGAAGGAAAAAGAGCTCCGTCTGTCAGACGCCTATATTGTAAAAGACGGTGAACCGAGTCTGGAATTAAAAGTAAAGGTCATCAATATCCGCCCGGAAGAGCATCATGAGATCCTGGAGAAATGTCAGGTGCTGAAAGAATACAGCCAGTTTATGGAAACGGTACAGAACTATCAGATCTCCGGTGTGGAAGAACCGTATAAAGAGGCGATCAAAGAGTGCATTGAGAAAGGAATTCTTGCTGATTATTTAATGCGAAAAGGAAGCGAGGTTGTCAATATGCTGTTGGATGAATATGATTATGAAACAGATATCGAAGTGCAGAGAGAAGAAGCAAGAGAGCAAGGGCGAGCAGAAGGCAGAGAGGAAGGACGAGAACAAGGACGAGCAGAGGGAAGAGAGCAAGGGAAGGAAGAAGGCAGAGAAGAAGGTCGAAAAGAAGAAAAAAGAGCTCTCGTTCAGAAAAAACTTGAAAAGGGGAAAACAATTTCTCAAATCGCAGATGATCTTGAAGATACAGAAGAAAATATTGCTCACCTGATCGAAGAGTTTCATCTTCGGGTGTAGAGCGGCGGCAGTTTATCAAGAGATCGGATAGCGCCCATATGCAGACAGATTTTCCCGAAACAGCAAAAGAAATAAAAACAAAAGCAAAAAAAATAAAAAAATTCGTTTGTTCTATTGACATTTCATAAAAAGTGGTGGTACTATTATGCACAAAATTTTTATGTATAAATACAGGCATCAAAGGAGGATGTGGAACAATGTGTGGAATTGTAGGATTCATCGGAGAACAGCCGGCAGCGCCGATTCTTTTGGAAGGGCTTTCAAAGCTGGAGTACAGAGGGTATGATTCGGCGGGAATCGCGGTTCGTAATGAAAAGACGGATAAGATCGCGATAGTAAAGGCAAAGGGGCGTTTGAAGATCCTTGCAGAAAAAACAGATAACGGGAAAAGTGTGCGAGGCACATGCGGGATCGGTCATACACGATGGGCCACTCACGGCGAACCTTCCGAGAATAATGCACATCCTCACTGCACGGATGATAAATCCGTTGTTCTTGTGCATAACGGGATTATCGAAAACTATCAAGAATTAAAGACAAAGCTTCAGAAAACGGGATATACGTTTTATTCACAGACAGACACGGAAATCGCGGTAAAACTGATAGATTATTATTATAAGAAGACCGGAACACCTCTTGAGGCGCTTACAAGGGCTATGCTTAGAATAAGAGGATCATATGCTTTCGGAGTGATGTTCCGCGATTGTCCGGGCAGATTGTTTGCGGCCAGAAAAGACAGCCCGCTTATTATCGGAAAGAGTAAAAAAGGCTGCCTGATCGCGTCAGACGTTCCGGCGATTCTGGATCGTACAAGAAACGTATATTATATAGGCAATCTTGAAATAGCGGAGATGACTTCGGAGGAAGTGCATTTTTATAATATTGACCGGGAAGAGATACAAAAAGAAATGACAGAGATCAAGTGGGATGCCGAGTCAGCCGAAAAAGGCGGGTATGAACACTTTATGTTAAAAGAGATACATGAGCAGCCGAAAGCCGTTCAGGATACGCTGGGCGCTTATATAAAAGACAGTGCGATTGACTTTTCGGAAGCAGGTCTGACAGACGAGCAACTAAAAAGCATTGAGAGGATCTATGTTGCGGCATGCGGATCGGCGTATCATGTCGGAGTTGTCGGAAAATATGTGACGGAAAGTCTGGCAGGTATTCCGGTAGAAGTGGATCTCGCATCTGAATTCCGTTATCGCAACCCGATTCTTGCGCCGAATTCGGCGTTGATCGTCGTATCACAGTCAGGAGAGACGGCAGACAGTCTTGCCGCCTTGCGTCTTGCAAAAGAGAAAGGAATTCCGGTTATCGGGATCGTCAATGTAGTCGGCTCAAGCATTGCAAGAGAAAGCGATCATGTCTTATACACATATGCAGGCCCCGAGATCTCGGTTGCGACGACAAAGGCGTACAGCGCACAGTTGGCGGCAATGTACCTTCTCGCCGTACAGATGGCAAAAGTAAAAGGCAGAATAGATGAGAAACGGCATGGAGAATTGCTCGAGGAACTGTGCAGAATTCCCGATAAGATTCAGAAAGCGCTTGACGATAAAGAGCGGATACAGTGGTTTGCAAGTAAATATGCGAATGCAAAAGATGTATTTTTTATCGGGCGCGGCATCGATTATGCAATCAGTCTGGAAGGAAGCCTCAAGATGAAGGAGATCAGTTATATCCATTCAGAAGCATATGCGGCAGGAGAGCTGAAGCATGGAACAATCAGTCTCATCGAAGACGGAATTCTTGTCGTGGGAGTCTTAACTCAGAACGATCTGTTTGAGAAAACATTGAGCAATATGGTCGAGGTAAAAAGCAGAGGAGCATATTTGATGGGACTTACGACATATGGAAACTACAGCGTGGAAGATACGGCGGACTTTTCCGTTTATGTGCCGAAAACAGAAGAATATTTTTCCGCAAGTCTTGCGATCGTGCCGCTTCAGCTTATGGGATATTACGTCAGTGTCGCAAAAGGTTTGGATGTTGACAAACCGCGGAATCTGGCAAAATCCGTAACAGTAGAATAATTTTTACATCGTGTGAAGAAATTATACTTTTAATATCTGAATAAAAATGCATATTCTCTCTTTTTAATATATTTATAAGAGAAAATATGCATTTTGTATTTGAAAATATACATTTTGGAGAGTTGACAAGGAACAGATGTTAGCCTATTATTAAAAATGTATCGTGAAAATTATGATAAAAGTAATGTTTGTTTATAGTGAATTTAAACAGCGGTCTATAAAAGGCAGCATATCTATCTAATGTGTTTTATTGAAAGTTGATAAATGACATAGGGATATGCTGTTTTGGCGTGTCATGAAAAAACTTAAACACATTAATGCGTTATCGCAATGATAGAATGAAGCGCCGTGAAAATGTTGAAACTAGGTATTGGAATTCAAAGTTAAGGAGCGGCGCACAAAATGGCAAAAATAATTGATACACACAGTCATATATTACCCGGGATCGATGACGGGGCTGGTTCATGGAAAGAAGCGCTTTGCATGTTGAAAACAGCGCAGGCTCAGGGAATCAGAAGAGTGATCGCAACTCCTCACTGGGGAGGACCTTTCGGTTATACCGATCCGGTGCAGATCAGAGAACTCTGTTTTACATTACAGGAAAAAGCAAGACGTCACAATATCAGTGTGAAAATTTATCAGGGGCAGGAAGTGATGTACACCGAGGAAGCGGCGGACAGGATTGCAAACGGCGAGATCCTTACATTGGCGGACAGCCGGTATGTACTGGCTGAATTTTATCAGGGAATCGGGTATTCGGGAATTTTTCGGGCAGTACAGCGCTTTACACAGTCGGGATACAGTCCGATCATCGCTCATGCAGAGAGATATGAAGCGCTGAAAGATATCGGGCGTCTGGAAGAACTACGAAAGCAGGGAGCATATATACAGTTGAATTTCAGGGCGATCGGGGGAAAGTGGCATGATTTTACAACACGTTGGTGCAGGAAAGCTCTGAAAGAAGGATTTGTTCATTTTGTCGGAACGGATATGCATAATATGAGAACGAGAAAACCGGAGACAGAATCCGCAGTAGTGTGGATGGAGAAGCATCTGGAGCCGGATTATGTAAAAAAACTGTTTTTAAAAAATCCCGAGAAGATTTTAAGAAACGAGCGTTTGTAAGAAAAACATTGTAAAACATAGTCAATTTATGTAAAAAAGACGCATTGTAAAATGAGAAACAGGGAAAAAGTGAAGAAAATACTGGTAAATGGAATTAATTTATTTCCTTATAGAAAAATATGATATATAATTAGAAGGATTAATATATTACGAACAGAGAGACGGATAATAGAGGAAGTGATAAAATATGGAAAAAACACATGATGAAGAAATGGCAATCGACCTGTGGGAGTTAATTTCCGCACTGAAAAAGCGGGCGCTGATTATTTTGGCGGCGTGTCTGCTTGGCGGTGTTGTGGCAGGTGTATATACAAAACTTTGCATCACCCCGATGTATACGGCGACATCATCGATGCTTGTGACAACACAGGAAACAACGCTTACGTCTATTGCGGACCTTCAGCTTGGAAGCGCTCTTACGGGAGATTACAGTATTCTTGCGACAAGCCGGAGCGTTCTTGAAGAGGTGATCGAAGATCTGGGTCTGAACATGAATCATCACCAACTGAGAGGAAGTATTACGATCACCAATCCGGAAGGAACGCATATTATGGAAGTGACGGCCAGAAGTTCCGATCCCGAGACCGCAAAAAAGATTGCGGACACTATGGCGGTTGTTTCAGCGCAGTATATAAAAGAAAAAATGGAGGTGGCTCCTCCTAAGATCATCGAAGAGGCGGAAGTTCCGTCATCCCCGGTCAGCCCGAGTATGAATAAAAACGTTATGATGGGCGCGCTGGCAGGATTTGCTCTTGCGGCGGCGATCGTGATTTTGTTTGCGATCATGAATGATTCGATCAAAACAGAGGATGATATCGAAAGAGCGCTCGGCATTCCGACACTTGCCGTGATTCCGGACAGAAAAGATTATATAGATGATCATGGCGGCAGTAAAAAGAAGAAAGGCAAAAGAAGGAGGCAGAGTAAATGGCGGAACAAAAGGTGATAATGACAGATCCGAGACAAGAGGATTATTTTTATCAGGAAGCAATTAAGACGCTGCGAACGAATATCCAGTTTGCCGGGATGGATGTAAAGACAATTCTGTTTACAAGCTGCTATCCGAACGAAGGAAAGAGCGATATTACGTTCCAACTTTCGCAGGAGATCGGAAAATTAGGGAAAAAGGTACTTCTTCTCGACGCCGATATCCGCAAGTCGATACTCGCATCCCGGTACGGAGTGGGAAAACAGGTTCAGGGATTATCAAATTACTTGAGCGGTCAGGCTTCTATCGCGGAGATTATTTATCGTACGAACTATGAGAATATGGATATCATTTTTTCAGGTTCATTTGCGCCGAATCCGTCAGAACTGCTTGGGCAGGAAGCGTTTGGAACGCTTTTGGGAGCGGTGAGAGAACATTATGATTATATCATTGTAGATACGCCGCCGATCGGAAGTATTATCGATGCGGCGATCGTCGCAAAACAGTGCGACGGGGCGGTGCTCGTATTTGAAAGCGAACTTGTGAGCAGTAAGGAGGCGGCTCGAGTCAAAGAACAGCTTCTGATGACAGGGTGCAGACTGATCGGAGCCGTGCTTAATAAGGTAGATGTAAAGAAGAATAAATACTATCACAGATATGACTATTACTATCATGGATATCAGGAAAAAAAGGAAGTTACAAAGAAAAATAAAGAAAAATAAAACGGTACTCAGATAATGGGAGGGGATCGGAAAGAAACAGATGAAAAAGAAAAAATATTTGAAATGGTGGATCGCGGCGGTATCAGCGGTTTTCATTGTAGGAGCGGGAATATTTGTATATACGCAGTATAAGGCGGCACAGACGTCGGGAGACGTCGCCACGAAAGACGGAACATCCGCCTCGGCATCGGATATTACATGGAACGGCAAGACATACAGTTACAATGAACATTTGAGTAACTTTTTGTTCCTCGGTATTGATACAAAAGAAAAGGCAGAGACAAAAACAGGTCAGGCAGACGCCGGGCAGGCGGACGCGTTGTATCTTCTGTCATGGAATCGGCTGGAAGGAGATATTACAGTGATCAGCATTCCGAGAGATACGATGACTCAGATCGAAACGTTCGGTCCGGGCGGAAAAAGTCTCGGAAAGAGCAAAGATCATATCAGTTTATCTTATGCATACGGTGACGGCGGATATGAAAGCTGTGAGCTGGCGGAAAATGCAGTTTCCGAATTGCTTTACGGACTGCCGATAGACGGGTACTGTGCTTTGAATATGGATGGACTTCCTGTTTTGACAGACAGCGTCGGAGGCGTAACAGTAACCGTGCCGAACGACAGTCTGGCGGAAGTTGACCCCGGATATGCAAAAGGAGCGGTGGTCACTTTGAAAGGTGAAGATACAGAACAGTTTGTTCGATACAGAAATACGGAGATCAGCCAGAGCGCGATCGCACGTATGGAGCGCCAGCAGGAATATATCAGAGCATTCGGCGAAGCTTTAAAAAAGGCATCTGCAGATAAAGCGCTTGTTACCGATCTGTACAAGGCGATTGAACCGTATATGGTAACGAATATGGGGAAAAGTCGTTTTGTTGATCTGACGGAAAGTGTATCAGAAGGCAAAAAGGTGAACCGATGGACGATTCCGGGAGAAGGAATTCAAGGTAAAGAATATGATGAATACGTCGTAGATGATGATGCTTTGTATGAAAAGACAGTTGAGACATTTTATGTAGAGAAAAAATAAAGTGCAGAAAGAACAGAGACGGCATATGAAAAAGATATCTAAGATAATAGGAAGCGTTCTTATCACAGCCGCAGCAGTTTGCCTTGGCATCGGAGTTTATCAATTTACGAAAGAACAAAACGCCGGAAAAGGGTATCAGGATCTTTCGGAAGAAGTGAAAAAAGAACCGGAAGATGAAGGTTCAAAATCAAAAGTTGATATCCCGATCGATTTTGCGGCGCTAAAGGAAAAGAATCCCGATGTGTATGCGTGGATCAGTATACCGGGAACGGCGATAGACTATCCGGTTCTCCAAAGGGAGAATGACAACACATACTATTTGGATCACACGATCGATCATGAAGAAAAGACCGAAGGAGCGATTTTTACGGAGAATTACAACAATACTGATTTTGAAGATCCGAATACGGTCATTTACGGGCATGACATGAGAAACGGTTCGATGTTTAAAGGACTGCTCGACTATCGGGATAAAACATTTTTTGATCAAAACAAAGAAGTGCTGATCTATACGCCGGATGCAATACGACATTATAAAATATTCGCTGCGTATCCGTATGACAGCAGACATTTGCTTAGAAGTTTTGACTTTACAGATAAAGAAGTGTATCAGCAGTATTTATACCGTATCTTTGCAATCCGCGATATGAATGCGAGCATTGATACAACAGCGCAGGTGGGGACGGACGATAAGATCCTGACCTTATCAACATGCTATGCAAACCAGCCGGATATGAGGTTTCTTGTTCAGGCAGTGTTGGTTTCCATAGAACAATAAGGCAAAAGAAAATCATTTATCAGAGAAAGGAAGAGTGAACAATATGAAAAAGAAAATCATGGGTGTAATTTTGGCGGCAACGCTTATCGTATCACAGGCAGTAACGGCGTTTGCAGGAAGTAAAACGTCAGAAGTTGTGCTTCCGAATGATTTTGCGGCTTATTATACCGTAACGGAAGGAACAAGAGAGGCATTTGCAGAGGCAGAGGCAGTTTCCCCACAGACAGTTGACGCGATCATAGAAGTAAATAACGGAAGCATGACTCTTGCACAGCTTGTTGCAGATATGAAAGAACTGCTCAAAGCAGAAGGCGCAGCAGGACTGAAGATGACAGAAGAACAGGTCGACGCTCTGGCGGCAGATCTGGGTTCCAGAACGTTTGTCACAAAGTTTTTTGACCTTGAGCCTGTAAACGGCGGGATTAAAGATGACAACGGAGACTACCTTGTAACATTAAGCGTGCCGGCAATTTCCACAGCTATGACAGAAGTAGCGTTTCTTCACTTCAGCACAGACCGCGCGGCATGGGAAGTTGTGGAAGCGTCAGACGTAGATTATACAAACAAAGAGATCACTGCGTCCTTTAAAGATCTTTCGCCGGTTGCCGTGATCGCAAAAGTAGATACGTCCGCAGACAATGCGATCGGAACGTCTCCGCAGACAGGAAGATTCCCTGTTTCCGTACTTTGGATCGGTGCAGCAGTAATCCTTGGTGCGACAGGCGTTATTGTGTTAAGAAAACGCAAAGAAAAATAAATATTGAATGTGCCTTGAAAGGCTGACGGTAAGGAATGGCTCGATGATAAGAAATATTTTCGGGCTATTTTCTTGCAAAAATCAGGGGAAAAACGGCTATTTTCCGGTAATGTATAGTAACAAAAGAACCGGATACGCAAAAGACAAAAATTTACGAAACAGTAAAAAGAAAAAGAAAGAAATAGCAGTTAAAGAAGTATGAAAGATAAACTAGAGGGACAGCAGTTAAAAACATCAAAACATGAAAGATGGATTTGGAGAGATAACAGAGGAAATTACAGATGAGAGGAAAGACTACATTTCATATAAGATGGAAATTATTTTTTTACGATGTGATCGTATTTGCAGTGACGTCTGTATTTCTGCTTGTATTATATGAAGGACCGGTAAAATTGACGCAGAGAGGGGAATTGCAGCAGATGCTTCTTGCATTTGTATGCGTATTTGCCTGCCGGCTGGTCGGAAAGATATATGGGCAGATATGGAGATACGGGGGAATTCAATGCTACATGCGTTTAGTTTGTACGGATTGTGTGGCATTTTTAATATATGTGATTTTGGAATCTGTTCTTCCGGTCGCTCATATCTCATTTCCGCGCCTTCTGGTGTTGAGTACGGTAAACACCATGGGAGCGCTGATCATGAGAATGTCTTACCGTTATGCGTATAAGTGCAGCAACCTGGAAACTTTTTCAGGTAAAATTTTAGCCGCACTGCTGAAAATATTTGCCGGAATTGAAGTGGGGGAAACAAGAGACGATCAGAAGATCAAAGTGGCGATCATAGGGGCAGGAAATGTCGGAGTTACTCTGGCAGGGGAACTGTTGGTAAACAAGATGGCATCCTATGTGCCGAAATGTTTTGTGGATATCGATAAATCAAAAGACGGACGAGAGATACAGGGACTTCCCGTATTATCTGAAAACGAGGCGACGTTTCAGAAACTGAAAAAATACGGAATACAGGAAATTATCTTTGCGCTGCCGTCTATGGCGGATGAAAGAAGAACAGAGCGATATCTTTATTATAAAAATGCCGGATATAAAGTGAAGATGTACGATTATCCTAAGATGCAGATGGCAGGCGGAAAGAGATCGCTTCGAGAATTTGATATAGAAGAACTGCTATTTAGAGCTCCGAGAAAGCTTACGAACGAAAAGACAGATGCTTATTATAATGATAAAGTAATCCTCGTCACAGGAGGAGGCGGGTCGATCGGATCGGAACTGTGCAGACAGATTGTAAAAATGGGGCCGAAAAAATTGATCATCCTTGACGTTTATGAAAACGGAGCTTACGATTTTCAACAGGAGTTAAGAATCGCATATGGCAACGAACCGGGCATCAGTGTGGAAATCGCTTCGATTACAGATTCAAAAGCAATGGAGCGTGTATTTTCAAAATATCATCCCCAGATCGTTATTAATGCGGCTGCCCATAAACATGTTCCACTTATGGAAAATAACTGCATCGAAGCGATCAATAACAACGTGTTCGGAACGGCGGTTGTCGTTGAGATGTGCGAGAAATACGGCGCAGAACGCTTTATGATGGTTTCGACAGATAAAGCGGTTAATCCGACTAACGTGATGGGTGCAACGAAGAGAATGTGCGAAATGATCGTGCAAAGCGCCAGCATTAACGGAAAAGTAAAATACAGCGCGACAAGATTCGGAAACGTATTAGGAAGCGCAGGAAGTGTAATTCCTCTGTTTAAACGTCAGATCCAAAACGGTGGACCGATCACACTTACAGATAAAAGGATCATCCGCTACTTTATGACGATTCCGGAGGCGTCTCAGCTCGTGTTGGAGAGCGGCGTGATTGCTCACAATGGCGAACTGCTTGTTCTCGACATGGGAAAACCGATCAAGATACTGGATCTTGCAGAAAATATGATCCATCTGTCAGGAGCAAATAATATTAAGATCGTAGAGACAGGACTCCGTCCGGGAGAAAAGCTGTATGAAGAACTTCTTGTTAAGACAGAAGAACTTGATAAGACCGAAAACGATCTCATCTTTAGAGAAAAAGATAAGCCATTGCCGACAGAAGCAATCCGTGAAAAATTAAGAATGCTCAAAGACGTCTGTGAAAACGGAGACGATGAGCAGGCAAGAGAAATGCTGCGCAAAGTTGTGCCGACATTTAAAAGACCGGAAGAAGTGAACCGGGAAGTAGGCGATGAAGTAGAGCCGGAGGATAACAGCTTCCTTCGGTGAAGAATGAAAGCCTGAAATTCTTGGATAAGGTGAAGAGATACGATGAAAAGTGCGGATCGGCATTGGCAGATAAAGTGTGCGGCAGGAGTAATCAAAAGGAAAATAATATAATAAACATAAGTAAAAAGAAAGAATCTACAGGAGAGAGAAAATGAAGAGGAAAGCTTATGACGGGATTTATAATCAATACATTAAGCGGGGAATTGATTTTTGTCTTGCATTGGTCGGTCTGATCATTGCAGCAATTCCGATGGCAATCGTTGCAGTTGCTATTAAAGCGGAATCAAAAGGTCCTGTGATCTTTAAACAGGATCGAATCGGTTATAAGGGAAAAGTATATAAAATGTATAAATTTCGCAGCATGTGTGTCGGAGCAGAAAAAGGAGGCGTTTATTCGGATAATAAAGACAGCCGCGTGACAAAAGTCGGAAAATTCATACGCGCAACGAGTATTGATGAACTGCCCCAGCTTGTGAATGTTTTGAAAGGGGATATGGCGCTGATCGGTTTTCGCAGTCCGCTTACATATCATCCGTGGCCATGGAGTGAATATACAGAGGCACAGAAGAAGATGTTTAACGTACGTCCGGGAATTACAGGCTGGGCGCAGGTGAACGGAAGAAAAACAGTTGAATGGAATAAACGTATCGAATTGAACGGCTGGTATGCAGAGCATGTTTCCTTTTGGCTGGATGTAAAGATTTTATTTATGACAGTATTTAAAGTACTTACAAATGCCGACAACGAAAACGTCGGAGAAACAGTGAAACAAAAATAGAAACAGATATTGCTATAGAAAATGACGGAAGATCAAATAAAACGATCAAAAGAAAAGCAGACAAAACAGAGGGGATGATCAGATGCCATTAAAACTGATGTATATTACAAATTCAGAAGATGTCGCCCATATCGCAGAAGAAGCAGGAGTTGACCGTATTTTTGTCGATATGGAATATATCGGCAAAACCGACAGGCAGGGTGGGATGGATACAGTGCAGTCCAGACATACGGCGGATGATGTGAGGCGGCTTGCACAATGCTTAAATAAAGCGGAACTGTTTGTAAGAGTGAATCCGATTCATGAAAAAACAGATGAATATAACTCGTCAAAAGAAGAAATCGACGAAGCGATCGAAGCAGGTGCAGATCTTTTAATGCTGCCTTATTTTAAAACGGCAGAGGAAGTTCAGACATTTGTAAAATATGTAAATGGCAGAGCAAAAACAGTCCTTTTGGTTGAAACACCCGAAGCGGCGGCCATTGCAGAGGATCTAGTACAAATTCCGGGGATTGACGAGATGTTTATCGGATTGAATGATTTATCATTAGGTTACGGTAAAAATTTTATGTTTGAACTGCTGCTTGACGGTACGGTTGAAGAACTCTGTCTGAAATTCAGAAAAGGCGGGATTCCTTATGGATTCGGAGGAATTGCTTCATTAGGGAAAGGAATGCTTCCTTCGGAATATGTGATCAAAGAACATTATCGTCTTGGTTCTGCATGTGCGATTTTGTCACGGAGTTTCTGCAGGACAGGTCAAGTGACAGACTTAAAAGAGATTCAGAAGATTTTTGAAATTGAATTGCCGAAAATACGGGAACTTGAAGAAGAATGCAGAGTACATAGTGAATATTTTTGGAAAAACAGACAACAGGTTGAGACAAAAATAAGACAGATATGCGAATGTGAGGATGCAAAATGAATTTATTAGTAACAGGAGCATGGCAAGGGGCAAAAGACGGAATTGAACAATTAAAAATGTTGGGGCATCAGGTACAATTCTTGCAATTTGAAAAAGATGAGCTTCCGTGTTCATATGAATGGGTTGAAGGAGTTATATGCAACGGACTATTTCTTTCCCATCCGATTGAGCGATTTACTCATTTAAAATATATTCAACTGACAAGCGCCGGATTTGACAGAGTTGATATGCAGTATGTAAAAAGACATAATATTGAGATACATAATGCAAGGGGGGTATATAGTATCCCAATGGCAGAATTTGCAATATTCGGAGTGTTAGAATTGTATAAACAAGGCAAGTTCTTTCAGCAGAATCAGGTGGAAAAACAGTGGGAGAAACGAAGAAATCTGTCAGAATTATTCGGAAAGCAAGTATGCATTGCAGGCTGCGGCAGTGTCGGAACTGAATGTGCAAAACGCTTCTCCGCTTTCGGATGCAGAATAACAGGCGTAGATCTGTATCCGAGAGAAGATGAAACTTATGAAAAGATGGTTGGAATCGAGAACCTGTCCGAAGTTTTATCCAAAAGTGATATCGTTATATTGACTTTGCCGCTAACTGAGGAGACAAGGTATTTGATGAATGAAGAAAAATTCAGCCAAATGAAAGACGGGGCGATCCTTGTAAATATTGCAAGAGGCGCTGTCGTAGATACAGAAGCGTTGAAGCGGGAGATGCCAAGACTTGGCGGAGCAGTGCTGGATGTGTTTGAAGAAGAACCGCTGGGGGAAGATAGCCCGTTATGGGAGATGGAGAAAGTTATAGTGACACCGCATAACAGTTTTGTCGGAGATGGAAATGCCCGGAGACTGGCGGGAGTGATCTATGAAAATATAAGGAGAGAATTAAGTGATAAATATACAAGTTTTAAAAGTAATGTTTAATAAAATGGATTCATGTATAAAAATGAACCGGGGGGGGGATAAATCTTTTTTACAGAATACGTTATGGAATGGGAATTGTTTGGAATTATCTAAGATATAAAGCGACTATTTCCGATTATTTTGAGTTGAGGTTTTTTGAAAAAAACAGCAAAGAGAAAAAGGAATATTTGACATCTAAAGATGGATTGCGTTTTGCACAGTATGTCGATTCACAAGAGGTTTTTACTCAGTTATGCAGTAAAAAAGAAATGTATCGTGAATTGAAAAAATATGTGAAGCGAGATCAATTATATTCAGCCGAATCTACAAAGGAAGATTTTGAAAAATTTGTAGATAAGCATAATTCATTTTTATATAAGCCAGATGTGGCTGATTGCGGTAGAGGGATAGAAAAATGGACAGTTTCAAAAGGAAGTATTGAAGATTTATATAATAAATTTAAAAAAAGTCCAGCAGTTTTGGATGAATTAGTAACACAACATCAAGAATTGAGTAAATTAAACCCTAGTAGTGTAAATACAATAAGAATATTTACAGTTATGATCGGGAATGAATGTGAAATTATAGGGGCAGCTTTAAGGATGGGCGTAGGAGATACCGTTATAGATAATTATTCGGCAGGGGGAGTTGTAGGCTCGATAGATGAAAAAACGGGGATTGTAAGAGATGATGGGGAGGATGCAATCGGAAGAAGATATGAGATGCATCCAACTTCAAAAATAAGAATGAAAGGATTTAAAATTCCGAATTGGGAAACTGTTATAGAATTTGTTCGAGAATGCGCACAGAACTATCCGCTGAAATATGTGGCTTGGGATATTGCTATCAGAGAAAATGATTGTGTATTGATTGAAGCTAATCCAAATGGAATGGCAAATGTAATTCAAATTGCGGGAGCAAAAGGAAGAAAGAAGCAATATGAAGAATTAAGAAGAAAAATAGAGAAAATAAGGAGAAACTAATGTCATATTATAGTGCAGAAGAAATGAAAAAAACTTTGAAGGATTACCCAAAGTTTCAAAAAAGGTTATATTGCAGAGGTTTTTTAATCACAAATGAAAAACAAAATGTAAATTTAGAATATCCGTTTTATGCAAATTGGAAAGAAGAAACGATAGGATATTCATTTTATATGTATACGCATAAGGAGACATATGCTTATACATATGAAAGAAATCAAGTTATATATTTCATAATAGGACATGCATATGACCCATATAATATGCTTGTTGATGAAAATGAAATTTTGAAAAAATTAGCTTCGGCTAGGGAAAAAAGTGAAGCTGATTATTGGGATGCAGAGAGCAATTTGACAGGTGTTTTTTGTGTAGGATATGTAACAGAAAATCAAATTGTTTATACAACTGATTGTGCAGGAATGCAGCTTGTGTATCATGGATTAATTAGCGATAAGCTTTATATTACTTCACATGCAAAACTGGTAGCTGATTTAAAAGGTTTGAAACAACCTGAATATATAAAGCGGCTTACAACAAATAAATATTGGCATTATTGGGGAACATGGCTTCCGGGTGATTTGTCACCGTTTGATGAATTGAAAAGAATGGTTCCGAATCATTTTGGATCATATGAAAAAAAACAAAATGGCATAGAAGTGGTAAGATTTTATCCGACTGAGAAAATTGTAGAGACAAAGACACAGCAAGAATATGAAAATACGATTCATGAATTAGGAAGAATTATGTCGAATACAATGGAATGTATTGCAGAAAAATGGCCTGAAAAGAAAGTGTCTATTTCTGTGACTGGCGGAAGGGACAGTATGACAGCATTGTCATGTGCCAATAAAGTATATGATAAATTACATTATTTTAGTTATATATCAAATGTTGATGAGTCTGTTGATGCGTATGTGGCGAAAGAGATTTTAGTACATTTAGGACTTGAACATGAACTTTATGAAATTCCTGAAAAATGGGATGGATATAAAGATTTGCCAGTGTTTAAAAAAGTTATGGAATGTAATAATGGATGTATTGGCGCAAACAATACAAATGACTTGAAAAAAAGGTTATATTTTACAGAAAATCCTCCATGTGATATGGAAATTAAATCATGGGTAAATGAGATGGGACGCGGATGGTATTATAATAAATATAATAAAAAGAAATTTCCGCAATATCCGTATGCAAGCTATTGGAGAGCAATGCACAAAGTTTATGTTGGTAAATATTTGATCAAAGAGACAGATAATGTATTTGCAGAATATTTAAGAAAGTATTATGATAAAAAAACTTTTGATAATCTTTCGTGGTTAGAATTATATTTTTGGGAATTTGCGTGGAGTGGCGGAGAAGGAATTTTTTTGACTACAGAACATAGAGTTTCTTATGATATTACGATTCCATTTAATAATAGAAAATATGTGGAATTAATGCTGACAGTTCCATTAGAAAAACGTAAGGTAGATGATATACCGATTGATTTGATTACATATATGGAACCGAGAATAGCTGAGACAGGAATAACAGTGCATGATATTTCGCATACAAATTTTCGGGCGTTTGTTGTGCGTAATTATTTAGAAATATTTTCAAAGATTAGGTTTGGAAGAAAAAGGGAGAAGTTTTGATGGGGTATGGAATAATAACACTGTTGCCAGCATTGCTGGTTATTGTTGTTGCGATAAAGTCTAAAAGAACGACAGAGGCATTGTTGATAGGGTGTGTTTCATCATATTTGATTATTGCTACTGCAAATAAAAGTAATCCGGTAACATTAATGGTAGATTCGTTTTTTAAAGTGGTTACAGATTACGATACAGTATGGTTGTTGATTGTTTGTGGACTTTTTGGTAGTTTGATAGCGGTAATCAACGCAGCAAGAGGAACTCATGCGATTGCCAATTTTTTGGGGAAAATTTGCAAGACAGATAAAAGTACATTACTGACATCATGGATACTAGGGATTATTATTTTTGTCGATGATTACATGAATATTATGACAATTAGTGCTTGTACAAAGAAATTATCAGATTCAAGGAAGGTGCCTCGAGAAGCACTAGCATATGTCATTGATTCTACAGGAGCACCGGTATGTGTTTTATTACCATTTTCAACATGGGCAATTTTCTTTGCAGGAATTTTTTGGGAGCAGTCCGAGATTGTAGATTTGGGATATGGTAGTGCGATGGCGACGTATATACATGCAATCCCATATATGTTTTATGCATTAGTAGCACTTATAATTGTACCCTTATTCATATTTGGGGTAATACCGAAATTAGGCGCTATGAAAAGTGCATATAAGCGTGTAGAAGAAACAGGACAAGTGTATAGCAAAGAAAGTCAGAAGTGGAATAAAAATGGAAATGAAGAAGTTGATAAAGAAGCAAAAATTGTGGATTTTCTTTTTCCGATTTTGACAATGATCATAGTGCAATTAACAGTAGGAGATATGTTTATTGCAATTATAGCGGCGATACTTGCAGCAGGAATTATTTATATCCCACGTAAAAAGATGAGAACGAATCAGTTTTGTGACTTATGGGTTCAAGGATTTGCGGATTCGGTTTCTGCATTGGTAATTATTGTTGCTGCTTTATGGATGAGACAGGCATCAGCAGATATTAATTTGCCAAATTATGTGATGAGTGTGGTTGAACCATTTGTAAATGCTAATATATATCCTATGGTAGCATTTGTTGTTGTAGCAATGTTGGGCTTTATAACAGGAAGTAACTGGGGGATACCGGCAGTTTGTGCGCCTATTATTATTCCATTAGGTGCTGCGTGTGGAGCAAATTTATTAATTGTAATAGCAGCTATTGTATGTGGTGGAACTTTCTGTAGTCATGCTTGTTTTTATTCAGATGCTACAGTTATAACATCTTCCAGTTGTGGGATTGAAAATATGGAGCATGTTTATTCACAGTTGCCATATACTATGATTGCAGCAGGTATAGCGAGTATTTTATTTTTAATAGCTGGTTTCATTTTTTGAGACAGGGGGGGAGGATTAAATGAAAGTGCTTTTGACAGCGACTGTACAAAGTCACATTTGTCAATTTCATAAACCACTTGTTGAAGTATTGCATAAACATGGATGTGAAGTCCATGTGGCTGCAAGAGATAATTTGGCAGAAAAAAATGGGTTAAAGCTTGATTTTGTTGAGAAAGTTTATGATATACCATTTGCCCGTTCTCCTAAAAGTAAAGATAATATACAGGCTTATAAGGAATTAAAAAATATTATTAATAAAGAAAAGTATGATGTGATTCATTGCAATACGCCAATGGGAGGAATTGTTACAAGATTAGCTGCAAAGCAGGCCAGAAAGCAAGGCACTAAAGTTTATTATACAGCACATGGATTTCATTTTTATAAAGGTGCGCCGAAAAAGAACTGGATCGTGTTTTATCCCATTGAAAAATACTTTTCAAGAATGACAGATAAGCTGATTACCATTACGAAGGAGGATTACCACCTAGCAAGCCAAAAGTTTCATTGTAAAGTGGAGCGGATTCATGGCGTAGGCGTGGATGAAAACCGATATCATTCCGTACTTCAAGAAGAACAAATGGAAATCAGAAAACAGTTTGGCTTTACTGATGGACAAAAGATTATTTTATGTGTAGGGGAATTGCTTCCAAATAAAAATCAGCAAATGATTATTCACGCTATGCAGAAAATTGTAAAAAAATATCCGGATGCACAACTGCTTCTTGCAGGAAATGGATCAGAAAAAGAAAATCTTGAAAATTTGATAAAATCTTTGAGATTGACTGAAAATATAAAAATGCTGGGATATGTTACGAATCTTCAGGAATATCAGAAGATTGCTGATGTGTCAGTTTCTTGCAGTAAAAGAGAAGGACTTCCGCTGAATATTGTAGAAGCTATGTTATCAGGAACTCCGGTTGTGGCTTCTGTAAATAGAGGACATAGAGAATTGATACAAAATGGGAAGAATGGATTTCTTATAGATGTAAATGATTGTGAAAGGATAGCTGATAAGGTTTTAAAGATATTGACCGATAAGCAGTTGTATGGAGAAATTCAAAAAAATGCTAATACATACGCACAGGCATATACATTTAGAAATGTAAAAAAAGAATTAGAAGTCGTTTATTTTAAGAGTTGAAAAATATGAGGGAGTGTGTGAATGAGTCAAAAAGTAATTCCTAAAATCATACATTTTTGTTGGTTTGGAGGTGGGGAAAAAAGTAAAGATGTTTTAGAGTACATTAAAACATGGCAACAATTATTACCAGATTATAAAATTATGGAATGGAATGAGAAAACATATAGTATTGAAAATTCAATTCCTTATGTAAAAGAGGCTTATAGTAGTAAGAAATGGGCATTCGTCTCTGATTATGTGCGACTATATGCATTATACAATTATGGAGGTATTTATTTAGATACAGATGTACAGATTTTAAAATCTTTTGATGATTTATTAAAGAATGAAGTATTTTTTGGATTTGAATCAAAAGATTATTTGTGTACAGCAGTAATGGGAGCATGCTCGAAACATTGGTTTGTAAAAGAATTTTTAGATAGTTATAAAGAAAGGCATTTTATAAAAGAAGATGGTACGTTAGATACGGTAACTACAAATGTGGTTGTTTTGACAAAACTCCTTTGCCAACATGGTTTAGTACTAAATGGGAAAGTGCAGAATATATCAGAAATTAAAATATACCCTCAAAAGTATTTTTCTGATAATAGTTTGATTAATCTTTTTAATAAGTATAAAAAAAGCTCTTATGCATATCATCATTATAGTGCAAGTTGGTATGAATCTACGACTAAAAAAGGTTTTTTGAAAAAAATTCGACATTATATTTTAGGTAAAGCGCGCAATCTAATAGGAACAGAGAAATTATATAGAGTACGCCATAAGGAGTAAGGAAATGTTAAAGGTTTTGCATTATATACCAGGATTTTTATATGGTGGAATTGAAACAATGTTTTTATCATGGTATAGATGTATTGAAAATAAGAATGTAGAATTTGAACTATTAATACGAACACAGGATGATGATGCAACGGCATTAAAAGAATATAGAAATCAGAATGGGAAGTATTATAGATTACCGACTTTTTCAGTAAAACGTGTATTTGACTTTAAAAAACAAGTCGATCAGTTTTTTAAAACTCATAATAATTATGATATTTTACATGCTCATGAAGTTGACCCGTTTATTTTATCAAGCGCGAAAAAACATGGGATAAAAAAAATAATAGTACATTCTCATACGACATCATATGGGAGTGGAGTAAAAAATAAAATTCGTTTTTTGAATGAACAAATTAATATAAAAATATATGCAGATTTTGCGTTTGCGTGTTCAAAAAAAGCAGCATTGTGGAAATTCGGTTCAATGACATTTAAAAATAATCAGGTAGTAATTATACATAATGCAATTATGACTGAAAAATATGATTATAATGAGCAGAAACGAAGTGATAAAAGAAATGAGCTGAATCTTAAAAATAAATTTGTGATAGGAAATATAGGAAGATTGACGGATGCTAAAAACCAATTTTTTTTGTTAGATATATTTGCGGAATATTTAAAATTAAATAAAAACACGGAACTTCTAATTATAGGAGATGGACCAGACGAAAAAGAATTAAAGGAGAAAGCTAAAAATAAGGGAATCTTAGAAAAAATACGATTTTTGGGCGCTAGAAATGATGTGAATGAGTTACTGCAAGCGATAGATTGTTTTGTGCTCCCATCAAAATGGGAAGGACTTCCGGTAACATTAATGGAGGCGCAAGCATCAGGTGTAGCATGTGTAATTTCAGACATTGTTACAGAAGAGGCAGATATTACAAATAATGTAATAAGAATATCGCTTAATCAGTCAATGAATTTTTGGGCACAAAAATTAGAGGATATTAGAATGAATTTTATCAGAAAAAGCACTCGCGTTCAAATTATTGATAATGGGTTTGATGTTTCAAAAGAAGTTTTATATTTAATAACTAAATATAAGGAAGTTGTGGGGGTTGATTAGAAATGAATATTTTATATGTAACCGGTATAACTCCACCAATAGAGGCCGTTTTAAAAGGAGAAGATGGAATACAAGGGTTGCCGCCGTTTTATTATCCATGGAAAATGCTAGTAGATAGAGGACATAAAGTTGATTTTGTTATGACCTCTAATTTTAATAAAAATTATAATATTAAGGTGGGGTGGTTTTCTGAAAAAAATATTGTTAAAAATATTTATGCACCTAAAACTGAAAATAGAGGAATACTTAGAGGTTTGAGACAAATTAAACGTTTTTTGCAATTATTATATTACACAAACAAGGCAGTAAAACAGAAACATTATGATTTCATATATTGTAAGGCGTTTGAAGGTGTGGCAGGGCAAATTATTGCAAATATATATAACATACCGCATGGGGTTAGATCTTTTGGAGATCATATGTATTTAGAGATTAAAAAATATGGAAGTAAAAAAGCTGCATGGAAGCATCCGTTAGAATACTTATGTTATCAATTAAATTGTAGCTTCTTTCTAATGTCAGAAGATCATAAGGATCAGATTATTACATATAATTCTTGGCATAATCCTAAACATAACTATCCGTTTTATTTATGGCCATCCGGTATTGAGTTTAAAAACCTAGAAGAATTAGTAAGTGATATAGATATACCTGAACATCCATATTTGTTTTTTGCAGCAAGAATAGATCCATTAAAAAGGCAGGATAGAGTTATAAAAACACTTTATTATTTGCATAAAAAAGGAATAAAAATGCATTTATATTTTTGCGGATCAGATTATTCAAAAGTGTGGCGTGAAAAATTGGACAGAATAGCAAAAGGATATAAGGTGGATGGATACATACATTATTTGGGGTCAGTTTCTCAGGATACATTGAAAGTATTAGCTTTTAATGCAATTGCAAATGTTTTAATGATTGATGGAAGTAGCAGAAATAATGTATTCTATGAGATTATGTCCGTTGGTGCTATTGTTGTAGGTCTTGATGATGGGGGAATTAATGATTATATAACGAATGAAGAAAGTGGATTTTTGGTTAAAGACGAAAGGGATGCAGCAGAGAAAATAGAATATTTATTGAATACTCCAGAGAAAAGAGAACAGATACATAAAGCTGCGAGAAAAGAAGCAAAAGAGAAAATAATGTCACTAGAAACACGTTTTGGGAAAGAAGTAAATTTGATAGAAAATACAGTGAAAGATTAAAGATAAGTTTTACAACAGGAGGATGAAAAAGTGATTGCTATAATTGTTTTAATAATAGAATTTATAATACTAGCTTTTTTCAATTCTATGGATATAGAAATAACAGATGGCATAGCGATCATAATGATTATCGTATATTCAATTGTGTTTTTAGGATATGTGACTTCTAATAAAAAACTACGCAAGTATAAAGGTGCTTTCGTAGCAGGATATTTTATAAGAATAGGATTGCTATTTTTGGATATATATGGAAAAAAAATCTATGTATTGCCTAATAGTGGGTATGATAGTGAAATGTATTTTAGATGTGCTGTAGAATATGTAGTAACTCGTAATCCAGGAAGAGGGGAAGCTTTTAGTGCGGTTATGGGAACTATATTTTCTTTTATAGGAACAAATAGATTATATAGTCAGTTTATTGTTATGTTGTTTTCAATAGTATCGTTACTTATGTTGGCATATGCAGTGAACATGGTCGAGGGAATCGAAAAAGATACTAAAATAAGAACTGTTGGAATAGTATGTCTGTTACCTAATTTTGCAATTTTGTCAGTTATTTTTTTGAGAGAATCTATTATTACCATGCTATTATCAATTTCAGTATATTTGTTTGTGAGGTGGATGCTGGGAGGTAAAGAAATATGGTTTATTGGAGCATTTGCAGTTTCTTTTCTGGCAGCAGCTTTTCATAGTGGAAGCGCGGCAATAGCTATTGGATATATCACGATAAGGTTGATATATGATAATAAGAAAAGAGTAGTGCGGCTAAGAGCAAAAAACGTATTACCTGCTATTTTCTTTGTTGTAGTTATAGCGTATTTATATGTTAATTATGCAGATGATTTATTTGGGAAAATGAATAATGTAGATTCATTATCAGATATTGGTAATGTGAATACAGAGGGTGGATCATCATATGCAGCTTATGTAGGTGACAGTAGTTCGGTGTTTAACATGATGATCTATACAATACCACGAATTGTATATTTTTTATTATCTCCGTTTCCATGGCAATGGCGAGGTATGGGTGATATTATAGCGTTTGTATTTAGCTCACTTTTTTATTTTTTTACAATAAAAAATGCTTTTGTATTTATAAAAAAAGCAAACCAAAAAAATAAAAGCTATGTAATTATAGTTTTTATAGTGGCTTTGTGTACTGCATTTGTTTTTTCATGGGGGGTTACAAATACAGGAACTGCGACACGACATAGAGATAAAATGATAATTTTATACGGTTTGTTATATGCATTGAGTCATCGTGATTATAGAGATAAAAAAATATATTTGAGAAATGTGAGGATTCTATAAATGAATATATTGAAACTGCTTTTAGTTAGACAAAATAGAGTTTCTTGGATGGTGTTTTATTCTAGTTGTTTAAAAACTGGAAATATAATAAAAAAACTTTTTGTTCACAGGTTGGAAAATAAATATCATATTATAGTAGGAAAACAAGCTAAAATAGGAAAAGGAATATATATGCCACATCCACAGAATATTGTAATAGGTGGGCAAGTAAGAATGGGAGAAAGAACAAGGATTTATCAGGATGTGACATTAGGGCAAAATAGAAATGCTTACCCGCTTATAGGAGATGATGTAATTATATATCCGGGAGCTAAAGTTATAGGAAATATAACAATTGGAAATAAAGCAGTGATAGGTGCTAATGCAGTGGTCATAAAAGATGTTTTAGAAAACGAAATTGTCGCGGGTGTACCAGCAAAGTGCATAGGAATAAGAGAGGATATCGATGAATTCTATTAAGAAAAATTTTATATATAATTCTTTATATCAATTACTTGTAATAGTGGTACCACTTATTACAACCCCTTACTTATCTAGAATTTTAGGAGCTACTGGAATAGGTGAATATTCATATGCATTTTCAGTATCTAGTTATTTTGTTATGTTTATCATGTTAGGTCTTAATAATTATGGAAATCGTGAAGTGGCAAAATGTAGAGATAATGTTAATGAATTGTCTAGAATATTTTGGAGCATATATGCAATGCAACTAGTTATGGGAATTTTAGTTGTAAGTGCATATCTTGTGTATATTATGAGCGTAAAAGATCGAATTCTTCCAGTTATTCTTGGAATTTATGTATTATCAGGATGTTTTGATGTCAACTGGTTTTGTTTTGGGATAGAACAATTTAAATTTATAGCAATAAGAAATACTATTATAAAATTAATATCCACAATTTTGATATTTGTGTTTGTAAAAACAAGTCGGGATGTAGGAGGGTATTGCTTAATAATTTCATTAGGGCAGTTATTAGGAGCTTTAGTTGTCTGGCCAAAGTTGATTAGACATATAAACTTTTATAAACCAACAATTAAAGAAATAAGGAGGCATATAAAACCTAATTTATTTTTGTTTATGACGGTAGTTGCAGTTAGCCTTTTTAAAATTATGGATAAAATTATGCTAGGGATTATTACGACAGCCGAACAGGTGGGATTTTATGAGGTGGCGGAAAAAATTATTGCAATACCAACGGTATTTATTACTTCATTAGGTACAGTAATGCTTCCAAGAATGTCTAATTTGGCTGGAAAAGGAAAAACAGAAGAAAACAGATTATTATATGCAAGTGCTATTTTTGCAATGTTTATGGTTTCTTCACTTTGTTTTGGTATTATGGGAGTGTCAAAAACATTTGTTCCATTTTTTTATGGACAAGGATATGATATTTGTATTGTATTATATTTGATATTATTACCTAGTTGTTTGTTTTTAGGACTTGCAAATGTTGTGAGAACACAGTATTTATTACCGCATAACATGGATAAAGAATATGTTGTTTCTGCATTTTTGGGAGCATTCGTTAATATATTGATTAATTTATGCCTGATTCCTAAATGGGGTGCTATAGGTGCTGCAATAGGGACCTTGGTGGCAGAAATAACAGTTTGTGTGTATCAATGCTATATGTGCAGAAAAGGAATACAGTTCTTTATAATTATTAGAAAAAGTTTGATTTTTGTTATAGATGGGATAATCATGTTTTTAATTCTGTTTAATTTAAAAATACCAGTGGAAAATCTCCTTTTAAAATTAGGAGTTCAAATAGGGATGGGGGGAATAATTTACCTGATGTTGCTTACAATGGAGGTAATAATATATAAGAAAATATTTAAACAAAAATTTTTTAGTATTAAAAATATATGTTAATAACGGAGACGAGAAAAGAATATGAGGAGTTTTACTGGAGAAAAGGATAGAAGCAAAGAATTGGGGTTTTGCACATCATTTAAAACAATTATGATGTTATTTGTTGTTTTAGGACATGCTTGTATAATATATAGTGGGTTTTGGAGTGCATTTCCACCTGCAACAGAATCTAAAGTATTTGATTTTTTAGTTAGATGGTTAGATACATTTCATACATATGCATTTGTGTTTATTTCTGGATTTATATTTTATTATATGAAATACATTTATAAAAAATACCAAAATGGAATGAGTATAATAAAAAAGAAAGCAAAAAGATTAATAAAACCATATATTATTACATGCATAATTTGGGCAATACCAGTTGCATTTTTAGTTAGAAAAATGAGTGTGAAAACAGTTTTTCATAAATATATATGGGGGGAAGATCCAGATCAGTTATGGTTTTTACTTATGTTATTTTGGGTTTTTGTTTTTTCAGTTGTCATTTTTAGGTTTGTTGATTTTGATAATCTAAAAATAATATATAAAATACTTTTGCTAGGTATATGTGTGGGGGGGGGTATCTTTGCACAGTAGGATTGCGTGTAATAGAAATGCCTGATTTGTTTGGAGTACAGGCGGCTTTGGAATATGAACTGTTTTTTGTTGGCGGGATGGTATATGCCTCTTTGGAAAATGATTGGATTACCAAATTAAATAAAAATACATTTATGGGTTTAGAAATAGTGTTATTAACAGCGAGTCTATTAGGAGCAGCTCTTTATAATTATTATTTGGGAAGAGTTATAAAATATTTAATATTTCCTATTGTAAGTTTTGGCGGAATATTTTTTTGGACTTTTTTAGTACAAAGATGGAGTTATATAAAAAAGGACAAAGCAGTTAGAACGCAGTCAAAATTGTGGAATTATTTAATGAAAAATAATTTTTATATTTATTTAATACATCAACAACTAATATATATTAGTTTAAATTTGATAAATAAGCCCGCTGTCCCACCTGTAGTTGTGGTTTTGATAAATTTTATCATAGCACTTTGGGGAAGCGGTATGATTTGGTTTGTTGCTTCTAAAATTTACGGTAAATACATTCACTTTATAAATACTTCCAAAGGATTTTCTTTGGGAACTAAACTTTGAAAATATAGTAGTGTTTAAAGAGAGTGTGTGTTATAGAGAGTAGAGGTATTTGTTTTAGTTTTGACTTATATTGTAGAAAGGAAATTATAAAATGAAAGCAAATAATGTGGATTTAATTAATAAAACAATATTAATTACTGGATCAGCAGGTTTTATTGGAGCAAATTTAGCTCAAGAATTGCTAAAAACAGTTGAATCGGTAAATATTATAGGTATCGATAATATGAATGATTATTATGATGTGAATTTGAAAGAATATAGATGTAAAAAAATTGAAGAAGAAAGCACAAAGCATTCAAAATGTACATGGAGATTTATTCGAGGATCAATTGCGGATAAAGAGCTGGTATCTGATATCTTTGAGCAATATCAACCAGATGTTGTTGTGAATTTAGCAGCACAAGCAGGGGTTAGATATTCAATAACTAACCCAGATGCATATATAGAAAGTAATTTGGTGGGGGTTTATAATATTTTAGAAGCTTGCAGACATTCCTACGATAATAATAAAAAAGGCGTAGAGCATCTTGTATATGCATCCTCATCTTCTGTGTATGGGACAAACAAAAAAATTCCTTATTCTACAGATGATAAAGTAGATAACCCGGTATCATTGTATGCAGCTACAAAGAAATCAAATGAATTGATGGCTCATGCATATAGTAAACTGTACAATATTCCTTCTACTGGATTACGATTCTTTACGGTATATGGACCAGCAGGAAGACCAGACATGGCATATTTTGGTTTTACAAATAAATTATGTGAGGGAAGTAAAATTCAAATATTTAATTATGGAAATTGTAAACGAGATTTTACTTATGTAGATGATATTGTGGAAGGCGTAAAGCGGGTGATGCAATCTGCACCTGAAAAGAAAATAGGAGAGGATGGATTGCCGGTTCCACCGTATGCTGTATATAATATTGGAAATAATCGGCCAGAAAATTTACTTGATTTTGTAGATATTTTGCAACAAGAGTTGATTCGGGCGGAGGTGTTGCCTGAAGATTATAGGTTTGATGATCATAAAGAGTTGGTAGCGATGCAACCAGGCGATGTACCAATTACTTATGCCGATACAACTGCTCTTGAGAGAGATTTTGGATTTAAACCAAGTACAAGTTTACGAGAAGGGTTACGGAAATTTGCAGAGTGGTATAAGAAATTTTATATAAAATAAGAGCTTGTAAGATTAATTTAAATAAAACATTACAGGAGGAAAAGATTATGAAAATTGCAGTGGCAGGAACTGGTTATGTGGGATTATCAATTGCTACATTACTTGCACAAAATCACGAAGTGATAGCTGTAGATATTATTCCAGAAAAAGTAGAGTTAATTAATAGAAAACAATCTCCTATTCAAGATGAATATATTGAAAAATATTTAGAAGAAAAAGAGTTGAATCTAATAGCAACATTAGATGCAAAATCGGCATACAAAGACGCAGACTATGTTGTTATTGCGGCTCCAACTAATTATGATAGTAAAAAGAATTTTTTTGATACATCCTCAGTTGAGACAGTAATTAAATCAGTAATTGAGTGTAATCCAGATGCAATTATGGTTATTAAATCAACAATTCCAGTTGGATATACAACATCTGTTCGAGAAAAATTTCATTGCGATAATATTATATTTAGTCCTGAATTCTTACGTGAATCAAAAGCGTTATACGATAATTTATATCCGTCAAGAATTATTGTGGGAACAGATGTCAATAATGCGAGATTGGTAAAGGCTGCTAATACGTTTGCGGGCTTTTTACAGGAAGGTGCCATTAAAGAAGATATAGAAACTTTAATTATGGGATTTACTGAAGCAGAGGCAGTTAAATTGTTTGCAAATACATATCTAGCACTTAGAGTATCTTATTTTAATGAATTGGATACTTATGCAGAAATGAAAGGGTTAGATACACAGCAAATTATAAATGGTGTTTGCCTTGATCCGAGAATAGGTTCTCATTATAATAATCCATCATTTGGATATGGGGGATATTGTTTGCCTAAAGATACAAAACAGCTTTTAGCAAATTATAAAGACGTACCACAAAATATGATGTCAGCAATTGTAGAATCTAATAAAACCCGTAAAGATTATATTGCAGATACAGTATTAGAATTAGCAGGAGCTTATCAAGCAAATGATGCTTATGATGAAAACAAGGAAAAGGAGGTTGTGATAGGTGTTTATCGGTTGACGATGAAATCTAATTCTGATAATTTTCGTCAGTCATCGATTCAAGGAGTTATGAAACGGATTAAGGCAAAGGGGGCGCTTGTGATTATATATGAGCCTACATTGGAATCTGGTAGCACTTTTTTTGGCAGTGTAGTAGTAAATGATTTAAATGAATTTAAACAACGAAGTGACGCTATTATAGCAAATAGATATGAGGCAAGTTTAGATGACTGTATTGAAAAAGTGTATACACGTGACATTTTTGGAAGAGATTAGGAAATAAAAAAGATTTTTGAAAAAATAGTAAAAGATAAACAAGAAAAAATCTGATTAAATAAAAAGGAGAGGAGATGATTTGATTAACAACAAAAATAAGACGTACTTTTTTGTTGTGATTTCATTCGTGTGCATTGCTTTTATTGTGGGTTTTCATATTTTAGACGGCAGAAATATTACATTATTTGATCCGATCATAGAATATATTAAACAATATCATATCAAAGATGTTGTAAATATCGTTGCTATTTTATCAGGGATTTCCGCTATTCTTGTTGGTATTGCAAGTATCAGAATATCTAATCTTGGCGCGGTAAAGGAGTATTTTCAGCAAGGGGATAATAAAGAGTATACAACTGCCAGACATAATTTATATAAGAAATTTGACGAAAATGTACCGATTGATCCTAATGATGCGGATGCCAGTAATACAGTTTCATTTTTTCACTTTTGGGGATTAATGGTAAAGAAAAAATATTTGCCTTTTTGGGTTTTTAAAAGTGCATCCGGATATGCAGTCATAAGATTGTATGAGGGACTTCAGGAAATGATAGAAATAAGGAGAGTTGATAATCCGGAATATGCTGAATATTTTGAGTGGATATATAGAAAATGTCGGAAAGTTTTAAAATGTTCAGAAGCAACAAATCCTGTGCAGGTGGAGAAAAAACAGAATGAGGAAACCAGTTTCCTTAGTGAAAGTGAATTAAAGACAATCGGATTTTTAAAATATGGTACAAATGTACTTGTAAGCAGAAAGGCAAGTATTTATAATCCGGAACAGATCGTACTGGGAGATAATATTCGAATAGATGATTTTTGTATATTAAGTGGAAATATAAAACTTGGTTCGTATATACATATTTCTGCATATACATGTTTGATAGGCGGTGTAAAGGGAATTATATTGCAAGATTTTGTAACTGTATCATCAAGATGTGCTGTTTATGCGGTGAGTGATGATTTCTCGGGAGAACAATTAAATAACTCTATGATTCCTACAGCTTATCGCAGCGTGATCGAAGGACGAGTTATTTTAGAAGATTATGTGAGCGTGGGAACAGGAAGTACAATTTTGCCAGGCGTTAAATTAGAAGAAGGAGCAGCCGTAGGAGCAATGAGTTTTGTGAAACATACACTTGAAGGATGGAAGATTTATGCGGGAGCTCCTTGCAGATATGTAAAAGACAGAAATCAAAATATGAAGCAGCTGCGGGCTGTATTGCAGAATTCAGGTGAATATGAAGAAAGCAGGTGAAAGGATGAAACCTAGAATCTTTATTGGTTCTTCTAAAGAAAGCGTAAAGATCGCGGAAAAAGTAAAAAGTCTTTTAGACGGTGAGTATGTCTGCCAGTTATGGTGCGATAATTTTTTTGATTTGGGGCAGTGTACTTATCATGAATTGCTTAAGAAATCGCTTAGTTTTGATTATGCGATTTTTATTGGCGGGAAAGATGATTATGTAAGAAGAGAATCAGATAGAACCCACAAATATGCCGCTCGTGATAATGTTTATTTGGAGTTTGGGTTATATGCGGGAATTCTTACATATGCGAGATGTTTTTTCCTAATTCAAGAAGGCTGTCAAATAGCATCCGATCTGCTGGGGGTCAATGTTGTCTTTTTTGACAAGATGCAGGATTTGAGTAAAAAGATTTTAACGATTACAGAAAAAATACAGAAAGAACAGAAAGTTGCTCGAATCAGTCTTTTACCATCTACTAGCTTGGCAGTTGGATATTTTGAAAATTTTCTGAAGCCGGTATCTCAAGCAATACAGAAATTGGATGCAGTTTGTATTGCCGGAAAAAAGTATGATGTGAAAAACAGTGCTAAAAGATTAGAAGTAGCTATTCCTGCTAAAGTATCTGAAGATTTACGCATGTGGAGCGAATATGTTTATGAAAATCATGCAGTAGAAAAGGTGACAGTAGACAGTAGTATTAGAAAAATAGGTGTTAATATTGATTATGGAAAATTGGAGAACACAGGTGATCTTACGGTTATTGATGTTCCGTTGACATTATCGGCTGCATATAGATCAGTTGAGTTGGCGTTGGGAGTAGATTATATCGGCATTGAAGAGATTAAGGAACTTGCGAAAGAAAAAGAATTGAATAACTTTATAAAAACTGTGAATAATCTGATCTTAGAAGATATTTATACGCGGAAAAGTGTAAGCGTTAGAAAAGTCTATAAAGATAAACTGTAAATCTTCGGATAATATTCTGCCGCGTATGGTTCAATCTGCGCCGTTTTTGCAGGAGTCCACGCTGCCAGCGCACCAATCTCTAAACGGATCACCTGTAAGGTCGCCGTATTTGTAAAAAGGTGCGGATAGGCGAAAATGACCGTCTGTTTATCCTTTTCATCTATGTAGACATTTGCTTCACAACCGATTTTCTGGGATAAGCCGGATCTGACTGCCGGACAGAATGTTTCAGCCAGAAATACCTCCGCACGCGCATTGGCTTCTTTGTTAAAAGCATCCTGTTTTGTATTGGAACGTTTCTCCCAGGGTTCGTCTTTGCCATATCCCAATACACGCCAGTCCAGAATCAAATCAATATCTTCTGAAAACCGGCTGATCAGGTGAAAGGCTTTGGAAAGGCTGGTACCGCCCTTAAAGGTAATGGACTCTTTCCATGGTGAGCGGTGAAATAAATAATCCAGCGTAAAACATACCCAAAAGTCTTTTTCCACAATGGCATCATTCAGCCCCATTTTATCAGCTGTATTTCTGAACAGCTCCCTGCGGTCGTTATCTGAAAGTCTTGCTATATTTCTCATTGTACCTTTTTACCTCCACAAATCTGCCGTATCGTATCGTAAACCCAATCCGTAGACTCGGTTGCTTCCTTCAAACAAGCCTGTTTATCCTTGTCTGTCAGTTTTTCGGAAAGCATCTGTATGACTGCTGGTGTAACATTTGATCTGCCAAGGGTTTTTAATGCCTGTATAACCAAACTTGTCATATAAGACAATCCGGTAATCTCTTTATTGGTCCGGTGCTTAAATTCCAGCTTTGTAGAGTTCCACTCGTAGGTCTTATATGGACCATCGCTGATATAGGACCATACTGCTGTTACCTGTGTTGAAAGTCCTAACAGGTTCAATGCTGTATTCCCACATGGGGCAATCGTCCAGTGATAACTTCGTGCCAATGCGGTTGCCACTGCTTCCGGATCGACCGCCACATATTCATCCAGAAGTTTACTGTATTTTGGCTTTTCATAAACTCCTTTCAAAATACGGCGCAATGTTCCTGACTGCACTAAACGGCTTAAACTTTGACGAATAGTGGATGTATCTGCAATATCCGCAAAATCGGACGTCACAAAAACAGTTCCATCTTCAAGAGAAAGAACACGCTCTCGTATTCGTTTTGTATATCCGTTGTCCACAATACCGCCTCCCTTCATGTCACGAATATTATATATTATTCGTGACATGATTGCAATAGGTTCTATGCCTCTTATTTGAGTGTTCCTATTAAAAATCTGATTCATACATCAAAAATCAAAAATTATGAAAGGTAGTACAGTTTTTATATATGTCACATATTTTATATATTATCGATTAGCCATTTTTCGCTATCTTAGAAAATACATGACTGTATTATTTATCCGTGATATAATTGTCGATGAAGAAAAATAATAAATCGGAATATTATACCGGAGGAGAAACGAAAATGATATCAGAAAGTTATATTAAAGACCTTCTCTTATCAATGGGTTACATAAAGAAAAATCATATTTATGAAAAATTTTTCCCATCTGTCGATTGTTATATTAAGGTAGATTTGAAAAACAGAACAATAATCTATCCTGAAGATCGGGGAATGACGATTTCTAATAGAACGACGTGCAATTTTTCCGCTCCTGAAAATTTTGTCGTATTGGAATGTGTGACAAGGCTGTTTGACAAGGGGTATCGCCCGAAGCATTTAAATTTAGAAAAAGAGTGGACGCTGGGGCATGAGTCGAAAGGCGGACGGGCTGATATTTGCGTATCTGATCAGGAAGGGAATACGCTGTTTATTGTTGAGTGTAAAACTTACGGCAGAGAATATGAAAAGGAATATAAAAATATAGTAAATGATGGTGGCCAGTTATTCTCATATTGGCAGCAGGAAAGAAGCTGTAAGTTTCTCGTTCTTTATGCGTCGAAATATGAAGGCAAGCAGATAAAATGGGATACGGAAAGTATTGATTGTTCTGACGATGCGAATATTGTTGCTTTATCCCAAAAAGATGACTCTATTAAATTATTTAAAAATGCACATACAGTTTCGGAATTATATTCGGTGTGGGATGAAACGTATGAAAAGCGATTTTCGGGAGATGTAATTTTCAGAGATGATTCAAGCGCATATCAAATCGGGGTAAAACCGCTTAGAAAAGCGGATCTGAAAGATTTTGCGGACAATAATAAAATTGTAAATAAGTTTGAAGAGATTTTACGTCATAATAATGTTTCGGATAAGGAAAATGCATTTAACCGTTTAGTGGCTCTGTTTATTTGTAAATTAGTCGATGAGATTCAAAAAGATATGGAGGAGATCGTAGATTTTCAGTACAAAGTCGGCACGGATACTTACGAAAGTTTGCAGGACAGGCTTCAGCGTCTACATAAAGAAGGCATGGAAAAATTTATGAAAGAAGAAATTTTTTATGTGCCTGATGACTATGCCGAAAATTTAGTTCGTCAATATACCGGACAAGAGAGAAAAAATATGATCGCTCATCTGAAACATACGCTGCGTATATTGAAATTTTATACCAACAATGATTTTGCGTTCAAAGACGTTCACAACGAACAATTATTTTTACAAAACGGTAAAATATTAGTAGAAGTTGTTCAGTTGTTTGAAAAATTCAGAATAATAGGATCTGAAAATCTTCAGATGTTAGGAGATTTGTTTGAACAACTGCTCAGCAAAGGCTTTAAGCAGAATGAAGGTCAGTTTTTTACTCCTGTTCCGATCACAAGATTTATATGGAACAGTCTGCCCGTCGAGAAAATACTTAAAACCGAAGAAGGTGCGGGCTTGCCGAAGATCATCGATTATGCCTGCGGAGCCGGACATTTTTTGACGGAAGGGTTTGAAGCTGTCTCAGCATGTGTTAAGGCAAATGATGGTTTAAGAGAGCTTGACCGGTCTTTTGCCGAGAACAATATTTTCGGGATTGAGAAAGATTACAGATTAGCCCGCGTATCTAAGATCTCGCTGTTTATGCATGGTGCAGGTGAGGGAAATATTATATTCGGAGACGGTCTGGAAAACTATCCTGACAAAAATATAAAACCGAATACATTTGACATTTTAGTAGCGAATCCTCCGTATTCTGTATCTGCGTTTAAGCCCCATTTAAAGCTTAAAAATAATTCGTTTTCTATATTAGATACTATTTCAAATAACGGATCTGAAATAGAAACATTATTTGTCGAGAGGATTTCCCAGCTTTTGAAACCGAACGCAGTGGCGGCGGTTATTTTGCCGAGCAGTATATTGAATAAGGAAAATGAAAGTTTTATCTGCGCAAGGGAATCTATATTAAAGAATTTCAAGATAAGGGCGATCGTTCTTATGGGAAATAAGACGTTTGGCGCGACAGGAACGAATACGGTTGTGTTGTTTCTGGAAAAATATAATGAACCGCCGAAAAAAGCCGATTTGATCGAAGACAGCATCGACGCTGTTTTTAACGGATGTAATTTGGACGGATGGGAAGACAAAGCGATATTGGAACAGTATTTGAAAAAGATCGACGTAAGTTCTGAAGTCTATGAACGGTTCTTATCAGAAGCGGTTGATATCGGCGATATAGAAGATAAATATTTTTTAAAGTATAAAGAAGCTTTTTTGGCATTATCAAAAACGAAAGAAAAGCAGAAACAAAAGACGTTCGGTAAATTATCAGAAAAAGAGCAGAAAAAACTGCTGACAAAGCAGTATTATCAATATGTAAAAAAGATAGAACGGGAAAAAATGAAATATTTCTCTTTTGTTTATGATCAAAGGACATTGATCGTGGCAGCTCCGGATGATAACAAAGGTCAGGAGAAGTTTTTAGGTTATAAATGGAGCAATCGAAAGGGGCAGGAAGGAATACAGATCATAGATGAAGGCGGGATGCTGTATGATGCGGAAAACAGGATGTCTGATCGTACGATTGCAAGTCTGATCCGAAAAATGTTTAACGGAGACCAGCTATGAAAAGTCAACCATAAATTAGCAAAAAATTTCTTTTTCATATC